>Ga0255336_100068_pt1 | contig 250432 bp, 287 predicted proteins | sample MeOH1_35cm_T3_17_FD_189102 | JGI IMG/M metagenome (GOLD analysis project Ga0255336, IMG submission 189102) | Sandy soil microbial communities from University of British Columbia, Vancouver, Canada - MeOH1_35cm_T3_179 | ecosystem: Engineered > Artificial ecosystem > Sand microcosm > Unclassified... | reverse complement strand
TGTCTTGTCGTCGGAGCTGGACGTCACCAGCCTGCTGTCCAGTGAGAAGGCGACCGCGCTGACCCAGTCTGTGTGGCCCTCGAGCGACTGCTGCAGGGCTCCCGTGGCCGCGTCCCAGAGCTTGACCGTCCCGTCGTCGGAGCCGGACGCCAGCAGCCTGCCGTCCGGTGAGAAGATGACCGCCCTGAGCTCCCTTGTGTGGCCCTCGAGCGACTGCGGCAGGGCTCCCGTGGCCGCGTCCCAGAGCTTGACCGTCCTGTCGTCGGAGCTGGACGCCACCAGCCTGCCGTCCGGTGAGAAGGCGACCGCGCTGACCGAGTTTGTGTGGCCCTCGAGCGTCTGCTGCAAAGGGCTCCATTTAACTGGGACATGCGGCAGCTTGCCGATCCATCTAGGTATCTGATCCAAGAAATAGCGTCGAACAATGCTCCTTTGCGGTGTAAAGATAAGAGCAGAGCAATATACTTGGAGAGGAGCTTCTTCAATTATTGCCCTGTTATATGTCGCAAACCGCTTCGCATCGTGGATAAATGCCTGTAGTTGAGGACCTTTATTGTCCTTTCTAGTAGTCAGAATTCCGCACAGAAGAGCGTCACATCCCACTTACTGGATCCATAGAATCCAAAGAGATTAATGCAAGAACAGCTTCGGAAGTCTTCTGCATAAGACTAAGGGCTTCAAGCCAGTGAAGGAGGTGCTTCTGTAAAAAGGAATGCACGTGTCCATCATCTTCAAGCCGAATCCCGCTCTTCTGAGCATGCTGGATCCAGTATAGACAGGCATACTGAAGCTCTGTAGGGAGACACTGGGTAGCTGTCTGTTGAACGTCGGTGGAAATTGTACCCGGAGAGCGCAGTGCGCAGATATCTTTTCTCAGGCTTTCAGACATCAACTGGATGCAGGCGTCGGCCAAGGCCCCATGAGCTTTCTTCTCGTCCACTGAAAATTGTGAATCATTGCATCTTTCATTGTCGAGTAGAAAGTCTCGAAAGGAGGGATGATGGAGACGTATAGGAAGAGATTGGTCCTCGGGAATATCCAGGATAGAATGTAAATCATCCAGCGTCTGGCCCACTTCTTGTGTAGGCATCCGAAATAATCCTGCGAGCGAGAGGAGAGAAAGTGGGGAATAAAGAGTTACAATAGTTCCGAGGACTGTCTTCAGGGCCTCGCACAACTCTGCTCTTTCCTGCTCTTCGTACCCCTGGCTGATTGAACTCTTCAAGACTGTGAGGTATATCTCGTCAAGGTGCTTTTCCGGCTTCGTCAGGGAAGGGCTCCGGCTCCCTCCAAGGAGAAGAGATAGTCGTCTCTGTGTAAACCGCTGGCCTTCATGGATAAAACGGCAGGCGGTTGCAGCCCAAATGAACAAGCCAGCAGCCTTCTGCACCAGGACTCCGATGCTCTGGTGGCCCGGCCACTCCGCAGCCATTTGTCGCTCCTGCCGGAGGATCCTGAATTTGTGTTCGAAGAAAAGAGAGATATCATCGTTAACGACTTGCGGCGAAATGCTATGAAGAATAAAGTCCTGATGTTCAGAATCCGGGACTTGGTAAAAGCCATGTCGAATAGGAATTTCAGGTCTGCTGGTCATGAACACCCGTAACCGGACTCTGGTCAACGACCGAACTTCGGCAAACAGCTGCACAATGATGCGGACATCATTTGCATCATCACATTCGTCCAGGGCATCAACCACAATGACTAGAGATGGGTGAGGGAAGGGTTTGATCTTCGACAGCGGCTGAAGGATAAGTTGGCGCCATTGATCCCGTAAAGTTTGGTTGGCAATGTGACTGTTCTCTGCAATGGCTTCGCCAATGTGCTCCTTAAGAGATGGCGACGCGGCGGCTAGCTGCAGAGCAATGCTGGTGAAGAACTTGCCTGCATGGCTCACATCTCCACCACCCTTGGAGAAGAAGAAGCTCGCTCCGAGGCGATTTTCGTTATAATAATAGCGTGCGATCGTGCGGGCGATGGTGGACTTTCCTGTGCCAGCCAAGCCGTTTAACCAGAAGATATTCTGGTCATCTTGTCTGCCTGCCCATTGCCTTATCTTTTCTAGTATGTCAACACGGGTATTCTGGAGGCATAAATCGGCATGCTCCTTCTCGCGAGAGTTGAAGGCTGCGTTGTTGGCGCTAGGCAGGTACCGTTCCAGCTCATCGACATCCTGGGATATAGTGCTCAACAGTGTCAGCACCATCGAAATACAAACTTGACCAACATCTTACACGACAGGGCCGTTGAATGTTTGGCTACCAGCTTGATTGTGAACGCTGCGATGGTTTGTGAATGTGGTCATGGTTCAGGAGGCGAGCCGGCTCTTTCGCCGTAATGGCCGAGCATCTCTACCGAACCCAAGGAATTCAAAGATGAATGATTCAGGGTCGGCAGCAAGTTGATTGGCAGCAAGTTGATCGGCAGCGTGTTCAACACCCAGCCTCATTGCCAAGTGAATTCGCATGATCTCTTGGCACAGATTGCTCATGTTAGTGACCTGTAATACCACCAGAAGGAAGATGGAGAGTCACCTTATGACCATATGGATCATTAATTCTTGATATCTGTTGTGGTGTCACATTGTGTGAAAATTGAGATTGCCCAGAAGGAAGAGAGCGGGAAAGTCCAAGTAGGCCAATTTGCTGAACAGTTCAGTGAAGCTCTTGGCGCCTCCGTCACGGACAAGCTCGCACCTGATCACAACTCAGCGCCTGACACATACAATTTTCGTTCTGGTACTGAACAAGAGAGCAAAGCGGCAGAGCAGAGCAGAGAGTTCTAACTCTTTAAGAAGTGATGAACCTCGCACGATGAGATGGTTGATTGATACTGTCTAAGATGCTGCCTACGATGGTGTTGTAGGAGTGCCGGAGGCCAAGGGCTCATGAAGTGAAGAACACTGCCTGTGTTCCCAACAGAAAATATCGGCCCCTTCGCTCTCAGGGAGACCGTATTGATGACATTACCAGTCTCGACATGCTGGATTGGACCCATGAGCCTGTCATCTGAATCTTGGCCTGAGAGTTCAAGATCTGACATGCTTACTTGTCCGCGAGACACTTCAGGGTCCAAATATGTTGACCAACGCGGACCATACTGGCAAAGGCCCGCGATCTGAGATGTAAGTTGAACCTGCCGACTGGGCTACGTATCGGGCTCTTGGTCGTACCGCACTCTCAGATGGGACTCGATGCATGCTCGCGGTGCCGATCTGTCAGTTCCTGAGATCCTCCTACAATCCAGAAGAAGGCCATGTTCAGAATCATCCCACACGAATGCATCCCAAACTTGATATCTACCCTCCGCTGAGGAAGCGAAGACCAGTCTGTCTCCACTGTCAACACGCTCAACACGCTCTACACGTTCTGGAATATAATGGCAAAGATCTTCGGAATCGTGCTCGAGGATTGGGAACCGTGTCAGACACGTCACACACATACATACCTGAAGGTAGACGTCCCCAAGAAGACTGTCCTGGGAGCATCTGAAAAGGTCGCAGAGCTTGGGTAGCCAAGTTCGTTGGGTGGACGAGTCACGACCAGCCAGCAAAGGCAACGAAGCCAAAAGAACAGTCGACAACGAACGGATCTGATTGGATTTGTTAAGAACTCGCTATACATGTGCGACGAAGTCGTGGTCGAGGTTGAGGTGGAAGCCTTCGCACGTACAGACCGTTATTCCTGGTGCAGTCGTACGTTCTGTGCCTGCGCACGATCCAGAAAGTAGGTCATGCTGGTTTGCTTCCTCGCAACTACACCTTGAGCGCCAGGTTGGCATATCATGTGGAGCCGTGGCGTCAACAGGTCCGCCATATCTCTGCACACGTCCATGACTGAGACCTGAAGCATTGGTTCGATCTAACGGTGGCCACATGGAGTGAGTCTCGCATGGAGCCACGAGGGAAACTCTGAGATATTTCTAGGCTCTAGTTAGGAGTTTAGGATTTGCAGCAATGGAGGTATTGCTTGACATTATCTTGATTGATGAGAATCTTCTATGACCGGTACAGCTAAAGCACGTCCTGCCCCTACATAGGCGGGACATGTATTGCTCATCACGTCGCAGGCCTTGCTCGTGATTTAGATCTGCTCTGCGAGCGGCTCCCGCTGCTGCTGCCAGTGCCCGCACCGCTGGCCTTGCGAACCGGAGTTTCTCTGACGTCCAGTCCCCTTCCAATGACTTCCCTAAAGTCCAATCCAAAGTCGACGAGCATGTCCTTCTCGTGGGTCCAAACGACGTCCATGCACTCCCTCCACACCTTGCCTTCCTTCTCGACGGCCTCGAGTTGGCGGACCAACAGAGTGTTGAAGGTCCCGAGGTGATCGTAGGCCCATTTGATACACGCACTCATGGTGGTGGGAGCGAAGGAGGCCTGGTAGATGAGCACGGTGTTTTTGACGACGGTGAAGTAGACAAAGGATATGGAGAAGACGTATCGATGGAGGTCGCCTTCGAAGACGCACTGGCTGGCCCGCTTCATCAGGATGTCGCTGCGAGCGTGCAAATAAATCTCGCGAGCGCGGTCCTCAAAGCCGAGCCGGGTCAAGTAGGCCGTGGTTCTTTTCGTCGCCTCCATGAACGACGGCGTTTCCACGAGATCTCGGCACAGGACGCTGGCCAGCTTTCCGGCGCGTTCGTCCACCTTGACGAGAATGAGTTCCTGGGCAATGGAATTGCTCTTCAAGCCTTTGGCGATGTTCCGCAGCTTTTCCACCTTGTCCACGGCGTCGTCGAAGCGCTGCAAAGCGATATCGATGTCGAGCTCATCAATCTGCCCCTCGACCCACCGGAAGTTCTGCTGCTTGCCGTCGACCTCGATGAGGATGTCAGGCTTGTCCTTGGCAGCATTGATGGTGTCGATGATGTCGGCGTTCTGGGCCGAAGCGGGATCCCGAGAGGCAAAGTAATTGAGGCTGTCCATCTGCGGACTGCTCGTCTTTTCCAAGACGGCCTTGTTCAATTTGCGCCAATCTTCTGTCGTCTTGCGCAATGCCATGACCAGCTCGTTCTTGGCCTTTTCGTCCCGCTTCTCATGCCGATATGTCAAGGATTTGCCCCCGGCCCGAATCGTGATGGCGGTCGCAATGGCTCGTTCTTCGGCCGGTCCCGTGGACGTCAAGTTGGCCGCCATGTCGAGAAGGTCGATGTCTTGAAGAGGCCAGCACTCTTCGGCCACGAGCTTTGTCGGGGCCGGCCCGGACTGGGGGACATTCGGATCCACGCGCTTGCGCTTCTTGGACGCAATGAGGAGATGGTCATTGAGGAGCACGATGTGAACGGGGCGCTTGGGCTTCCAGGTGGCGCTGTCGAGCTCAATCCAGTGGCCCGTTTCCATGACGATGTGGCGTCCGGGGATGGCAGGCAAGAATTTCTGCGACTTCTCGACGGTTTTCCAGAGGGTCTGAAGCTGAATATTCCACATACTTTCAAGATTGGCCACCGAGGTCCGATGAGCATGCCTCCGGCTTTGCCCATTGCCATTGACATCCGGGGACAGCGCTCCGTTCCGGCTGCCGGTGTTGGCCTGACCCAGCGCGCCGGTCAACTCGGCCATCAGACCCTGGAGGACCGTCATCTCGCCCTTCAGCTTCTCGGCTTCCTTGCTGATGCGGATAAACTGCGTTCGATTCTGGTATACGCTCTGCTGCAGGTCCGTCGATGTCCGGTTTTTAATCCGTCGTAGGCTGTTCTGATACTCTTGGATGTCCTGCTCCGAGGCATTCGACAGCAAGTCGGTCACGTAGCGTTCATGTGGAAGGTTGGGATCACTGAGGGCTTCCTGATCCACCACAAGAGGCCGAGCCGAGGATCCGGTGCCAGGACGTCGTGGTGATCCTCCCCCCGAACGCCGCTTGATGGCACCAGGCAGAGCGGGCACTGGCGGTGTGCCGAGACTGCTGAAGTCGGGGAGCTGATTGTAACGGGTCGAGTACCTTCTCTTGACGAGGTCAGATGTCTCGGTGGGTGCATTTCGTTCACGAGGGACGGCAAGGTTGCTGCTCGACTTGTTCTGCTGCGGTCCGGGTCTGGCGCCTCCTGATGTCGACGTCTGTTGTGGTCCGCTGATGGTAGGACGCTCTTTCCGCTTCTTCCTGAGCGTGAGGCCGCGACCTTCACTCATGGTGTACAGCTCTGACCTTTCTACACACGCAAAAAATTGTCGTCTCAATGAATGGTGGGAAGCAAGCAGGCGCGGAGATGGGGAGATTGCCAAGTAGGGAGGAGGCGTCCAAGCTGCGAAATTTCAGGATGCTACATCATTTCCCCGACGATTTCTCTCTATCCAGCACACGAGTATTCCTCCCCGTTTCCACCTTCGCCTTTCTTTCCAGCCTTTCTTTAATTCCGTGGTCGCGTTCGGAACGCGAATGATATATTGAGGCAGCAAACATGAAAACGTCCACCGTTGCCTCGATATCCGTGGGCACGGTCATCACCGGCCTGATCGGTACGTACAGCCATGCAGCGACCTTGGACCGTGGCCCATCTGATCGTCATCTAGCCTATGCAGTGTACTTTGATTACAAACGACGGCATGATCCCGAGTTCCGACGAGCGCTGAAGAGAGAGTCACGAAGGCAGGCGAGGATAGCCAAGGAGGAAGCCGAGATCCAGGGCAAGCAGCAGAGAGAAGAAATCAAGCGTGTGGTGCAAGAAGCGATCGAAGAAGGATTTCCGACCGACCTCGAAGAGAAAGAAGCCTTTTTCATGCAGCAGATAGCCCAAGGTGAAGCATTGGCCGGTGATGGTATGTGATAGCTGGTTCATGGCCCGTCTCCTTCTGACCACACCACAGGCTCCGATCCCATCAGCGCGGCTCTCTGCTTCTACAAAGGCCTGAAGGTCTACCCTGAGCCGTCGTCATTAATCGGTATCTACGATAACACCGTTCCCAAGGACGTCCTCGAGCTCCTCGCGGTCATGGTGGCACATGACAAAAATCTAAAAGTTGGGTCTTTTGGCGCCAGCGGTGATGGCTCCGGGTCTGAAAGCGGACATGGTGTCGAATAAAGCGGTCGACCGAACCCGACGCTTGCATGGACGAGGAAGGAATAATTTTTCATTGCCCGCCCGGCGAATTCAGTGTAGCACTTTTCAAAACCGACCGACGACTCTCGCCTCCTGTACGATTGTGTATACCAGCGCTGCATAGAGGGCAATTTGTCTGGGAAGGCGTCGGGCTGGATCTTAGGCATTGAGAAAACAGTTGCCCGTGGGCGGTTCGAACGAAGTCAACTTGATTAGAAACCTGTTGAGCGTGACGACGAAGGGAACCGTTTGGCGAATATGTTGGAACGTAAGTCTTCATGACCTATCTCAACGGTGAGCCAACATTGCCCAAGAACATTCAGTCGATGCTGTGGACCGGAAATCAAATCACGTCTTTGTACTTTTCATGCTGACTTCTCTCAATGCACCCGTGATGTTCATTCGATGATAGACTTGCATTCAGCTGGAGTTCTGGCGGCATTGACAATCGAGGCCAGGTGATCTTCTCGTCAAACAGCAAAATTTTCCCTTTGCATACGTCCGCTGACATTGGAATGACGAGGCCATGATGCCTTATCAGCTTTGTCGCAACAACATTGCTATCAATGTCCTTGATGCCAACCACATTCCAGCATCTGTCGGAATGGCAGTACCATATGCAACGGCGTCGAAGCTTTGAAGCAGTCCACTCTGCCAGGTCAACAAGCGATTCTGAATGAATGCCTCCCCACAGATGGTCGCGGCTTCACAGTAGGGTCCCATATGGAAAGAACAATCTTGTCCGAATGCGTGCGTCTCCAAGCCTGAATGCTCTCTTCCAATTCATGGGTCGACCATGGTACATCTAAGTTTTAATTAGCCTTTGTTCCACTCACCCATTGGCGCCGAAGATCTCGAGATGACTGTCCTTGGTCCTAGGCAGAGAAAGGTCGTCAGGATCCTGATAAAGGTTTCCGATCCGGTCCTCAGATCTCAGTCGCAGGCCCACAGATCGACAGCATGCCTCCAGATTGCCGTCGGCGCGAAATTCCGGCGAGGCTGGTGATCTAACTTATCAGGCGGTCAGCTCCGAGGTCGACAGCAACTTGACCTTGGGGGAAACTGTTATCAATATTGATGCCTCCCAATTTCCTTTGGTGCGGCCATGTCACAAGGCGCTGTCAATTATTTGGACCGTGAACAAGGAGCTGTGAATGATGAAAGGGCCTATAGTCCAACCGGCCAGTTGTATTGCAAGTCTCTGATTCATTCGTTGATCATCCAGTCTGACCTGGGTCTTCTGTGCCATCGCAGAGAGAGCGTGCAAGGAGTCTTGCCTGGAACTTCTCTTGTGGTGACAGTCTAGCGGGTCGTCATCTGGTGTTCTAGTTCCTCAAGAGCGTTACCGTTGCGACCAGGAACAAACCACACCTCCTAGAGCAGCACTTTACAATGACGCATCCGTTCGACCCTCTTTCGCCACAGGAGATATCGCTGGTAAGTGTTTGACATGGCTCCAGGATCGGCACTAAACGACCCTCAGGCAGCGAGCTATGTTCGAGATGCGTTCCCGGGAAAAGAAGCGTACTTCCGGGTCATTACTCTCTCAGAGCCGCCCAAGTCAGAAATGATGGACTTCCTCTCACCAGAGCATGCCGGGAAGGCGACAGAACAGGTCCCAGCTCGCATTGCCACGGTCCAAGCGTTTCTAGGTCCCCGCGATAGCAGCCACTTCTACGAGCTCAAAGTTGATCTTGCGGATGGACGAATTATCCAGGAGCAGCAGCTCCTCGGTCGTCACTCCCATGTTGATGCGAACGACCTGCAAAAGTGTGAGGCGGCCTGCCTTGCCGATCCACGTGTGCAAGAGGCGATCAAGGCAATGGAACTTCCTGAAAATGCCATCACCTGCGTCGAGCCGTGGACTTATGGCACCGACGGTATGAATGACATGAAGGACAAAATCACGATGGTAACGGAGAGAGACCAGCATATGTGCATCAACACTGACAACGTCTTAGTGCTATTTCTACATGCGACTGTTAAATCATCGAGACGCCAATCATTACGCCTATCCCTTGGACTTGTGTGTTGAGATGTCTGGCGCTGCAGAAGTTTTGAAGATATACTACCTGCCATCTGACGGACAAGACATCACCTCCACAGCGAAGCCATTTGACCGGAGGAAGATCCATGACTCGGGCGTGGAATATCATCCGGATCTGGTTCCGACCCACCGAACCTCCACCAAACCGTACCATGTCTCTCAGCCTGAAGGCCCGTCTTTCCAGACCCACGGGAATCTGGTATCGTGGGAGAAGTGGACCATGCGTGTTGGCTTCAACTACCGAGAAGGCCTCACGCTGCATGATGTGAGATATGACGGAAGAACGGTGTTCTACCGACTGTCGCTGTCGGAGATGTTTGTGCCATATGGTGATCCTCGAATGCCCTATCCTCGAAAGGCCGCCTTTGATCTCGGAAATAATGGGGCCGGGGTCAACGCCAACAACTTGCAGCTGGGATGCGATTGTCTGGGTCATATCAAGTACTTTGACGGTTGGCACACCACCTCCGCGGGCGACCCGCTGAAGCTGCCCAACGTCATTTGCTGTCACGAGGTCGACGACGGCATCCTGTGGAAGCACACGAATTTTCGGACGGGAAATGCCGTGGTCACGCGATCTCGTGTGCTCATTCTCCAGACCATCATCACCGTCGGCAACTATGAATACTTATTTGCCTTCCACTTTGGTCAAGATGCCTCCATGCACTACGAGGTGAGAGCGACAGGGATTGTATCAACCGTCCCCATAGAGATTGGCGGCGCAGTCCCATACGGCACGGTCGTCGCACCGGGGGTCATGGCCCCATATCACCAACATTTGTTTTCACTTCGAATCGATCCGGCAATCGATGGCTACAACAACTCCTTGGTCGTCGAAGAGTCGCATCCAATGCCATTGGACGACCCCAAAATACCGAATCCTTTTGGTGTTGGCTATACGACCCAATCGGCTGTCGTCGAGGCTGAAGGAGGTCTCGATCTCGACCACAGCGTCAACCGTGTCTTCAAAATCGTCAACGAAAATGTGACCAACCCAGTCACTGGCGGCCCAGTGGGATATAAACTGCTTCCCTGCTATAGCCAGCTCCTCTTGGCCCATCCGACGTCATATCACGCCAAGCGGTCCGAATTCGGCGCACACGCGGTCTGGGTGACCCGATACCACGATGGCGAGCTTTTTGCCGCAGGTCAGCACACTATGCAGTCTTTCGGAGACGAAGGAATCGCATCATGGATCAAGAAGCGCCAAGAGACTGAGCCTGGAAATACGAACGTGAAAAACGACGACATAGTGATCTGGCACACCTTTGGATCTACGCACAATCCGCGAGTGGAGGACTGGCCCGTCATGCCATGCGAGAAAATGGTAGTAGGACTCAAGCCGGTCAATTTCTTCACCGCCAACCCAGCACTTGATGTTGCCCTTTCTACTCAAGAACGAAACCACAGCGTCCTTGTTAATGGCGATGGCTGCTCCGGCGGTGACCATTGCTCAACCTGAGTTGGTGAAAGCTTTGACAACAGTGAGTTATCATAGAATTACAATAGATTTTCTGTTCAGATGCATTCGAATTGAGGGAGCCTGACGTTACTAGTGAGAAAGGACAATAGTTTCTGTCGACCCCTCAAGGGCTGACCAAAAATTGCAAGGGACGGAAAATCTGTGCCGTGCTCGTCCTCCATAGAGGCGCAACAAGCAGAGTGACAGTAACGAAGAGATCGCCACCCTAGCACCATCCTGGACCCTAATCGAACTCACATTGCTATTTGCGGACAGACAGGCAGCGGTAAATCTCGATTATCAATTCGGTCCGTGGGTTGAAGCATCTCCGTCGATTTTCCGAGATAGATGTTGCATTCTGTCCCCACCGGCATTGCTCCAGGAGGTTTGGAAAATCACGCCGCCATCGTCCACCAATCTGACCTGAAATCAGCTACATCCATTGTCTGACAATAGGTCCGAGCATGATAGCCCGGTGATTCACAGGAGCACATGTTACGATTGCAACTTGGTGATTTGCTTGAACTGGCACTCGACCACCAGTGCTGCAAAACATCACGTGTTTGTCACGTGGCAATGATACGGTTGCCGGGGCAGGTGGATCCACATTTGTTTACAAGCACTCAACCTGTCCATTTTATGCCTCCAACTGTGTTCACTCTGCACGTCTTTCCTTTAGGTCTCAGGAGTTCTCTGGCGTCAGGTGAAAGGTACGGTTCGTGCCCACTGACTCTGATGTTCTCTCGCATCTCAAGATGGCGGACCCTTTTCAATTGGAGATCATCAGAAGCAACCCTATCGGACAACGCTTGCATGCTTTTGACAGGTCATTCAGATCAGCCTGCAGTAAACTGGGCATTTCTGTGTCTGCAGATGCGGTGCCGCAGGTGGTGAAAAATGGTGAGAACATCGAGTTAGCACGACGATCTCACTGACAGTTCTCAGCCAGCAGTGACCTGATATTTGATCTGGTAATCGCGTTCCTAGCACTTCCAGCCTCTCGTTTGCTTCCGTCCCCCAGTAGCGGCATCAGCCTTGATGGCGAGCTTGCCGCGCTGTTCACGAGACTTCGATCGAACCAACAAGACCTCCAAACTGTTGTTCCTCTCATGACCAAAGTCGTGGGAAAGACACCCGATCTAGAGATTTGGGGTGCAGTCTACGAGCTTGTCAAATGGTCTACCCCTCCAAGAGATTGGAGACCACTGACACCACCGGAGCTTCCCACACCTCCACCAGAGTGGACACCACCGAGAGAGTCGACGCCACCAAGAAAGTCGACACCACCACCAGTGTCGGCACCACCAGTGTCGGCACCACTGGAGTCGACACCGGTGAGCAAGTCGACGCCAAAACTATCAGGAAACCCTCAAATATCGTATCCTAATCAAACTCCGACCGTTCACAAGACGGCCTCAATCACCAACTCGGCTGAGCGCAGGGAAGACTTCGATAAGGAACTCAAGAATGAGCTCAGTTCGTCGCTCTATATTGGTGTCCCGGGCTTTGCCGAGGCGTTCTTTGGTGGAATCACGGATCTCCAGCCGATCTCTGAGGCGGTCTTCAAGAAGTGCCGGCAGGGTAATGATGCACTATACAAGGAAGAAGCGGGTGGCTGGCACGGGTGGCCTCGTCATGCGGATGAAGACGACGTGCTGAAGTGGTTCCATAAGATCACGAAGGATCTTCTCTATCTTGCCGAAAGTCAAGGCAGTCCTCGGACTCGAATGAGGATTGTGAGGAAACCCAATAAACCAGTACACAACTCCGTCAGCAAACGCAAACTCGACATCGGATTTGTACACCAATCGAAAGAAGGCGACTATGACTGGTCGCGAATACTTATTCCAGGAGAGTTGAAAAGCAATTCAAACGAAGATACACACCAGAGCACATGGCTTGATCTTGCAAGATACGCCCGGGAGGTGTTCCACGCCCAAGACAGTCGCCGCTTCATCCTCGGCTTTACTCTTTGTGGATCGGTCATGAGATTATGGGAGTTTGACCGGCTCGGAGGGATTGCGTCCTCACCTTTCGATATCAACAAAGACGGTCTATCATTTGTCTCGATGATATTGGGATGCCTCTTTATGGATGACGAACAGCTTGGGTTTGACCCCACAATCACGCCAAGGGGTGAAATACGCTACATAACGATCACACCAGAAGGCAAGCCAGAGCGACTTGTGATTGACAGCGTCATAAGGCGAAACTACTCTGTGACCGGTAGAGGGACCGTGTGTTGGAAAACGCATCGCGAGGGAGACGAGTCGAAACAGCCCCTCGTGGTCAAAGACTCGTGGCAGTATCCTGAACGAGACCAAGAAGGAGAATTGCTATGCGAATCAAGACGCGAAGGGGTAGTGAACGTGGCGAGATATTACCACCATGAAATGGTCCGTGTGGGTGGCGAGAAAGACGACACTGTCGCTAACAATATTCGAAACGGACTTGAGATCAGTAAAGCGACAAATGTCCATAAAATGATTGCACAACAGAAGGAGGAGGCGAAGAAGGAGGCGAAGAAACGGGAAGACTTGTTTCGCAGCCTTTCACGACTGTCACTGGCCAGCAAGGATGGGAACAGCGCTGCCGACGTATCCTCGCTGAGCAAGGCTGCAGCTCCGAGTCCTCTCGACTATGATTTCCTGCAACAGGATCGCGAACACCGGCGTGTCGTCCTGCTCGATTATGGAAAGAGTATTTACAACGCCGGCTCGCGAGTGGCGTTGCTCGCTGGGCTGGAAGGCGCTATTCAAGGTATGTGACATCTCAGCATTCTATGATACTCGAACCAACTATGGTAGGGCACCAGTCTCTCCACAAAGCCGGCATCCTGCACCGGGACATATCAATCAACAACGTGCTGGTAAATGAGGAAGGTAATTCCGGATTCTTGATTGACCTCGATCTTGCAATCAAAGAAGAGCGCCTGGATCGCTCCGGGGCACCCAATAAGACTGGCACCAAAGTTTTCATGGCCATTGGTGCACTCTTCGGCGAACAGCACAATTGCATGCATGACCTGGAGTCTTTTTTTTGGGTCCTGTTCTGGATCTGCATCCATTATACGGGGCCGAACGGGACTTGCAGAGAGGTTGAACAGTACGAGAGATGGAACTATGTGCCTACAGAGGAACTCGCCAATAGCAAGAAAGGCATCGTGTCCAACCAGAGGGATTTCACCCGGACGACAGAGGAACACTTCAGCCCATATTTTCACCCATTACGACCTTACGTGCACAAACTGTGCGACCTTGTGTTTCCTAATGGCCAGAGGCGGGAGCAGGTCAACGAACAGGTTTATGATAAGATGAGAAAGGTATTGCGAGAATCAATGGATGATCCAGAGGTTAGGGCTAAATAGATTAATCCTGACTCGACAGAGGTATCTTCCAAAGCAAGGAAGGATCCCCTGAGCGACAGGTAGGAGGAGCTGCTGGTGGTGTGCAGCTGGCGGGACTTCCAGGGCCACTGTGCAAAGCGTTAACTTAGTGGTTGACAGAATTCTCGGCCCGGATAAGTTGGCCTTGCTTCCAAGAACGCGTGGCCAGAGCACCTTTTTCCACTTTGGGTTAGGCCGCTGCTGTTCTCATGGTGCCTGGCCAAGACCTGAGGCTGCTCTCTCACCTCACATTGCCGTTGCCTGATGCTAATCATCACAGCCAAACTTTCCTCTGCGCCTCCATATCAACAGCCATGATAGACTCTCAGTATGCTGTGGGAGATTAGCCGTTCCTCAAACAAGCTGGTGCCCAGACCGGCCTCGCCTTTCAAAATGTCTCCACAGCCTTGTGGAGAGAGCATCAACCAGTCATCCAGGCCGCTCTGCCATCTCCTGCTCATTCCCCTGGAACTTCGCCTCGGCATCTACGATCACATTTTCTCTCCGCCATTGACCTTGTACTTTCGCAAACTGGATATAATCAAGGTGTCCTCTGGAGCCGAATACCGACTGCAACGGACTGTGCTGCTCGTGAACAAGCAGATCCGGTCCGAAGGCCTCCCTCGCTTTGCTGCTTCCATCACTGACCTATACGTCACCAACAATGCCGGCTTGTTCCATCGAGAAGTTCCTCACGTTGTTTCAGCGATGCAATTCAATGCGGAATTCGCGTCCCGGATCAAGTCGCTGCATCTTGACGTCTGGAACGTGATCATCCCCAACCCCACCCGAGCGGTCTTTCCGAATCTAAAACACATCACCCTGACCTTGCCGAGCGAAGCACTCATTGAAGATGATCGCTGGCTGCCACTGACCGATGCCACTGCGGTGGATTTTGCATTGAAGGCCATGAAGGGGCCGATAGATGATCCTCGGCCAGCTTGGGTCATTGCCATGTTCAAGGACGGCGCGCGCTGTGCAAAGCTTTTAGTACAAATGCGTCTGCTGTATGCACTCAAATCGGCCCCAGCATCGGCATTATCCAAGCGTCTGTGGTGTGTCAGTGCTCATTGCTTCAATGTGGAAGACGAGAGATGCTGACTTTACCCCGAGGACGTGACGGTGGATGTAGATGCGAAGACGATACTCCACAAAAGTTACGGTCCCGCTAACTCTGTCGACGGCCTTACGGGAGAACTCTTGGGACTTGCAAAGCGCCGTTGACGGACGATTCATCCTGACCGCTTCACGACTGGGTTTTCCAAGCTCATGCTCTGCTCTTCACGAGACCACTCTGCCGTTATCAGCCATCTCCAGTGAGTCATGCATTCCAACGACTTGCTCACAAGAGTGCCACCGTCATTGCTAAGTTATGATGAAGTCGACCGTACCGAACCTCACGCAAATGTTGTGCGGCACCATTCGCCGTTGTGAAATTGTGCTTCAACTTCCACACAACTTTGATGACGTGGTCGTGGTCAAACCCTTGAGGATATTGTTGTCATCAGATGCGCATGACTGGGATATCCATATAGCAGCCTCCTGCGTTAACGCGATGGTTCAAGGTTCGAGAACTAACATTGTGGAACTTGCCAATCGGACATGTCCAGTTGAGGCGGCCGAGCAGGTGTCCGCCGCTGAGCGAGAGCTGTACACTAAACTTCAAGTATACTCGAATGAGATGGCTGATTTTGTGTGAACGAATAAGATCTTCGTGAAAGAAGGATCTGGCAATTGCGACCGGAAAATGCACGCCCAAATGTGAACCCTTATTTCACACTCATCCATTCAACGGGATTTGGCAAGGTGGTCAAGCCGAGTATATACATGCTAAGAACCGTCATGATTGCGGAGAGGAGGGCAACCAGGACGAGTTCAGTGCCATGCCATTTTCGGAATTGCGATTTCAGATCTCCATACCACAGCAGCCTTTCACCTGCGTCTTGACGAGCAATTCGGAGCCCTGGCAAGCCGTCGAGCGACTGAAAGTTCCATTTCGATCGGTAGTCATCCATGTCGCCCGCCAATATTCGCTTGCCTGCCCAATGACCGAGAGTGTGTCGGTCCTCAAGGTATGGAATCTGTTTGGAAGGATCCCCTACATCCTGTTTTATTGCTAGGTATGGGACGGCAAATCCGCAGGATGTCTGTGCCTGGTGGGAATCAGATATCTGCTCTCCCACGACGGTCTGAGTGCATGCATACTTTGAAGACATCCAGCACAATGACCGCTCGGGCCCCCATCACAGTCTTGTTCCCCATTCGACTCAACCAGTCATCGAACTCCAGCTCGTTCCAGGCCACCACCCGTCCGGTGCAGAAGAAGCGCATTATTCGCGGGCTGGTCTCAAACGAACAGAACATGACGGTGCATCGACCATTCTCTTGGACATGGGACACTGTTTCAATGCCGGAGCCAGTCGCATCGACGTAAGCACACAAATTAGGGTTGAGAATGCTAAATGAGGAAGATGGCAACCCTTTCGGTGATACGTTGATATGTCGTCCCCTTTGCGGAGCCGAGGCGACAAAAAAGACTTGCTGTTTCATGGCCCATTCCTCGAGCTCGGGCTCGATCCTGTCATAGAACTTGACCATGGCAATAGTAAAATTAACAACCAAGGTTGAGAATCACCGAAGGGAGCGGAATGGTAATCACAGGACGTTAGAGATAATGCTGACTTTTGAATGAGTCAACAGGCTAGTGGATAATAGCTCCAGCTGCTAATTAGTGGAGTGCACAATAACAGAGTACTCTCCCCGCACGGTAATTGCCATTCCCATATAAACAATAAAGCCATAGCAACGACAGAGGGACAGTCTAGAAGCGACAGGCCCAAGGGCCAAAAAGTTAGCCGCCAAACGAGATCAGACTGCGCATATCTTGCACCGGTGTAATCTCACAATCGCCAACTCCGGGTGGAGATGCCTCTGCAGAATTGCTTCCCTCAAGTGTCAACTCCATTGCTTAGCGCTCCGTAGCGATCGTGGTCTACACACACGAGTACGAGAGCGACCCGAAATTCCGAGCAAGGCACGCGTGTGCAAGTGGGAGTGTGAAGCGACGCCCAACCTCTGGAGGCGGCCTCCAAACTTTATGACCGTGACAGCCAAATGCCAAGGCCTCTTCTATAAGATATATGGTTCATTTTTTTGATGCTCGCGACCCCACGATCCTGACCCCGGCTGAACTCCCTAACTAGCACTGAACTTGGAACTTACGCAGGTGGCTGTCTCTTTTTGGCAGGCGATTTCCGCTGTTTCCGCTGTTGACTCAATGGCGGTTCCGCTCTGGATGCCCCTCGCCAGCCCCTCCATTCGACATCATCGGCAACATATCTCCCGATCTCAAGCTGCCAAGTTCAATTTATGTCTAGTCCTATGCGATCGAGAGAGTCGGCTCCGAGTCGTGTTCCCATCTAATCACTCGAGATTACGGGGATATACCGTGAGAGGTGGTCCTGCTCCGCCGCTGACCCGCACGTCCGTCCTCATCAGGGTGGGCAACTGTGGAGTTGCGTGCGTAAATGCGCAAGTCTTCTCCAATTCCGCCGAGCGTCGGTCAGATCGACAAATCAACAAAAGCCGAGCGGGCAGCCGCGTTGATGTGGTGCGGAACTGTCCAAGAGCCCCTCCTCTTCGGTACATTGCCGCACACACACACAGTCCACTCGCGGTGAGACGAGCATCACCCTTAGGACCGGCCTCCTTTTCGTGTCGATCAAGTGGCTACCAACCCCGCAGTTGACGCCAGGGACCCAGTGTCGCAAGGACCTACGGGAAAAAGTGCCATTGCACCTGGCTCCCGTTCGACCTATTGTCAGCGGACCTGACACGAACTAACTGGCTCGGCCCATAGGAAAGTGAGCCAGAAGTGGATGATATCCTCTCCAGAGCTGACTTCCCCGCGCTCAAAGATTTCAAATAAAGGTCATCGCCCTCGGTCGACCGCCAACACCTCTTCCCTCTCTCCTGCACAGTCTTGACGACTCGAGCTTGTCTGTGATACCCTCTCGACCCAACAGGTTTCTTCCGATCAATACAAGCGTTTGCCATCATGTCGTTGACCGCTAAGATCGAGACGCCCAGCATCACATACGAACAGCCGCTCGGCCTGTACATTGATGGCAAGTGGGTGAAGGGCACAGAAGGCAAGACCTTCGAGACCATCAACCCTTCGAATGAAAAGCCCATCGTGGCCGTCTACGAGGCTGGCCCAGAGGGTACGTCTTCTCCCTCACCATTTCCCCGCCCGCAACATCCGCTGATGGAGACAACTTTTGGTCATCAGATGTCGATCTCGCCGTCAAAGCTGCCCGCAAGGCCTTCAATGGAGTCTGGGCGCAGACCTTGCCTGCGGAAAGGGGCATCCTGCTCTCCAAGCTTGCCGACCTCTTCGATGAGTACTCCGACACGCTCGCGGCCATCGAAGCTCTTGACAATGGCAAGGCCTTCTCCATGGCTAAGGTCGACGTGCAGCTCGCTTCTGGCTGCTTGAGATATTATGGCGGTTGGGCCGACAAGATCCACGGAAAGACCATCGACACAGACCCAGAGACGTTCAACTACACCCGACATGAGCCGATTGGCGTCTGCGGCCAGATCATCCCATGGAACTTTCCTCTGCTGATGTGGTCGTGGAAGATCGGTCCGGCCGTGGCCACGGGCAACACCGTCGTCCTCAAGACCGCTGAACAGACTCCTCTCTCCGGGCTCTATGCGGCGCTTCTCTGCGAGAAGGCTGGCTTCCCCCCGGGCGTCATCAACATCCTCTCCGGGTTCGGCAAGACGGCTGGTGCCGCCATTGCCTCGCATATGGATATCGACAAGGTCGCCTTTACTGGCTCGACCGTGACGGGTCGCAGCATCCTGCAAGCCGCGGCCAAGTCCAACCTCAAGAAGGTGACTCTGGAGCTCGGTGGCAAGTCACCCAACATCGTCTTCAACGACGCCAACATTGACGACGCCATCTCGTGGGTCAACTTCGGCATCTTCTTCAACCATGGCCAGTGCTGCTGTGCCGGATCCAGGATCTACGTCCAATCGGGCATCTACGACAAGTTCATCGCCGCGTTCAAGGAGCGGACGCAAAAGAACGTTGTAGGTGACCCATTCCACTCGGCCACCTTCCAGGGCCCACAAGTCAGCAAGCTCCAGTTTGACCGCATCATGGGCTACATCCAGTCCGGCAAGGAGGCCGGTGCCAAGGTCGAGACCGGTGGCGAGCGCCACGGCGTCGAGGGTTACTTTATCCAGCCCACCATCTTCTCGAATGTGAGCTCCGACATGAAGATCATGCAGGAGGAGATCTTCGGCCCCGTCTGCGCGATCAGCAAATTCGAGACCGAGGAGGAGGCCGTTCGGTTGGGCAATGAGACAACGTATGGCCTTGCCGCCGCCGTTCACACCAGCAATCTGAACACAGCCATTCGCGTGTCCAATGCCCTGAAAGCGGGCACGATCTGGGTGAACAGCTACAACCTGCTCAGCCACCAAGTGCCCTTTGGCGGTTTCAAGGAGTCTGGTATTGGCCGTGAGTTGGGCAAGTATGCGCTCAGCAACTACACCCAGATTAAGGCTGTCAGGATCAGACTTGGTAGTGCGCTCTTCGGCTAGATGTAGCCAAAGCAACCAAAGTCGTTGCAACACAGAGAAAGCACGGATTGCTGCATTCCGGGCCTGGCGTAGGATTGCTAGTTGATGCATGCGAGTGACAGTCCTGATTCAGCGAGCCGATTCGCGTTGTATGTAGTGACATTTTGGAATGCGCCATGAGAAAGCTGGAAATGAGCAATCTTGATCTTGATTGGCTGTCCGTCCACGACCCAACTGACAGTTGCGGTGTAGCACCCAGCTCAAATTCGATGACCCTGTTCTGATATTGCAAAGATCTCATTCCGTCCGGCCGTGTCCATTGCTCTTCCCCTAATCCAGCCTTGTTGGTCCTCGTACTTTCCACATGCTGACATCTATCGACTGTGGGAGTGCCCTCTCACTCTTGCTGTTCATGACTGGGGAAGAACAGCAGATGTGAACAGAAACAGATCATTTGCCGTGCCACCCGCATCAACCTGAACACGAACCCAGATGCCGAAATCTCGCAGAGAAGATCATCCACTCGATATGGAAAAGCGGCCATCGATCCGTGAGACAACTTCCGAGTCCGGTCCAATCCAGATCAGTCTGGTGACTCCCACATTTCCGAACCAATCGAGAAGAGGAAGAGAATACTGGCCCAGTATTCCTGTGGTCCGATCCGATACGGCCTGACTCTGTTCATCTGAGGTGGGGAAGCTCTGAAAGAAGCCTTGATCCCGAGATTGCGGGTCCTTGCAGCTGCTACCAGACGTGGATGCCGTTGGAGGAGAGTGGGGTCATGTTCAGTCGGTTGCTCCTGATGGCAATCTCCTCGACTTCATCAGGTCACTGCGATACTTCTCGCCTGTGAGATGTTGATGTTCACCGTCTCCTCTCCTCCCTCTTCAAGCCACGCCTGTCGTTGTGTCCTTCAGATCACCAGGATAGGACTACACTTGGGCAGAAGATGATAAGATGATCCAGAGTGTGTCTCCTCTTGCTCATACCACCGCTCCACATGAAAGATGCATTCTCGCGTCAGGACCAGCATCCACCTCTCAACAGTCCGTTTGCAGGTCCAGTTCTCAGCTCCGATGACAGAAAGGCAGTGTCGAGAAGGTGGCAAGCCAGGAGCGATGAGGGAGAGGAGGAGCGTCGGGCAATCAGTGAATATGGAATCACAGAATGAGGGACCTCATATGAATACATCCCCACTGTCTGAACGTCTTTCATCTTCACACCTGTCATGTCATGTGAACCATCCTCAATTGATGTCTCAGTCATTGCAAAGCGTGATCGTCCCAAAACAGACTCTTTCAGCCGGCTGCATACTGACCGGCAGTGCCATCAAGTAGCTACCAATTTCTCCATAGATTAGAATCACAGAATACAAGCCAAGAGAAGCAGTCAGGATTACTCTATTGTCGAAAAGTCAGTTAGTAAACACGAGGTCACACAAGGCTGTGCTCCTATGGAGCCGAGGCTGAGTGGTGCCGAAAAATAGCCGATGCGGAGAAACTCCCAAGGGCCATTAGACCAAGGTATGCAAGTTTGTCTGACATTCCACTGCTTACTGTGTCTCCGGTTATTGGGATACGAGGCAACTCAATATGGCCCTAGATCCTGAAGTCTTATGGCGCCCATCACGGTCCCAGGACAGTCCAATGGACGTTTATCGCCGGCATATTACCATCAAGTTCAAACAGTCACTGCAGAACACACAAGAATTGCAGGCGTGGACAGTAGATTATCCTCAGGAGTTTTGGATTGATCTTTATGGATACCTTGACCTGGTCCCCCCTTTACCCTCGACAGTGACAAAGGCATATGAGGACTCGGTACCGATCAGCTCCGTTCCAATATGGTTCGATGGCCTGCGACTCAACTATACGGAGAACGTGTTACGGAACGCCGATATCGTCCCTAATCAAATAGCCCTCATCGGAGTCAGAGAAGGGGGTCCGCTAGGAGGGGAAGAACGCCTGACGTAGAGCCAGTTGAGACGGCGGGTCCAGAAAAACGCTGGTGCACTGAGGAAGCATGGCGTTAGACAAGGCGACGTGGTCGCTGCCCTGGTCAGCACCAGCATCGAAGCAGTGATTCTATTCTTGAGTACTGCCAGTCTAGGGGCGGTTTTCTCCAGCATCAGTCCGGACCTGGGCGTCGAGGGCTGCATCGCACGGTTACGACAAGTCACGCCCAAGATTCTCTTCGCCGACGCCGATTCCACATTCAAGGGTAAGAGAACGTCAATTATTCCCAAGGTCCAGGCGATCCTCCAACGCTTGGATAACAAACCAGCTGTCTTCATGATCCCCATCGGCCAAAGATCACCCTCGACGACGGAGGCGTCCGCTCAGCCGTTCCCCCTCTATGCCAGCTTCCTCCACTCCAATCCCAATCAGCCGCTCATCTACTCCCGCGTCCCATTCAATCACCCGCTGGTCATCTGCTACAGCTCGGGAACAACAGGACCTCCAAAGTGCATCGTCCACCAACACGGCCTGCTGCTGAACCTGAAAAAGGTCTCCATGCTCCACAGTTCCATTGGCCCCAAAGACACTGTTCTCCAGTATTCAAGCACAAGTTGGGTCATGTTCTACATCATGAACGGTCATTTGGCCACCGGTGCCACCACGATTTGCTACGACGGCTCGCCCCTGTGGCCTGATGTGCGCCAGCTCCTGCGCCTCATCGAGACACATCGGGTCACATATCTCGGCACGTCGCCCCGGTACCTGTATGAGCTAGAAAAAGCCAAGGTTCGGCCAAAGCACGAGTTCGACCTGGGCAGTCTGCGCATGGTGAATACCACCGGCGCAACATTGTCAGACACTCAATACCGCTGGTTCTACACCAACTGGCCATCTTCCATCCACCTTTCCAACTCTGCCGGCGGCACCGACACCGCCACCAGTCTCATCGTCGCCGATCCTGCCGGACCACTCCGCATCGGCGAAATACAGACGCGCGCCCTCGGCCAGGACGTGGATGTCGCTGACCCGGAGACCGGAGCCTCTATCCGTGATTCGCGTCAGCCCGGCGAGATGGTTGTCCGAAAACAATTTCCTAGCATGCCCACGTGCTTCTGGGGCGACAAGGACAACAAAATTTACAAGGAAGCCTACTTTCAACGGTTCGACAAAGTCGACGTCTGGGCCCAGCATGATTGGTTGTCATACAATCCCACGACGGGAGGGTGGACAATGCACGGTCGGAGTGATGGCGTGCTGAATCCAAGCGGAATCAGATTCGGGAGCGGAGAGATATATGCCGTGGTCGAGGGCCCCCAATTCACATCGGAGGTTGCAGACACGCTCTGTGTCGGCAGACGAAGGCTACAAGATCGCGATGAGGTCGTGTTCTTGTTCGTCGTGATGGCCCATGGCCGCAACTTTACCAACGACCTTGAATCTAGGCTGCGGAATGCAATCAGACAAGCACTGTCGCCTCGGCATGTGCCGCGATTCATCATCCCGGTGGACGAAATACCCGTCACCATCAATGGGAAGAAGGTCGAGATGGCTGTAAAGCAGCTCATCAGCGGCAAGGACATTAAGGTGAGCAGTACGGTGGCGAACCCTGACTGCCTGCTGGGATTGAAGCGCTTTGTGGACTACAATGGGACAGACGTGAGGGAGAGGGAAAGTAAGCTATGACTGTGGGTAACGGGTCTAGGGGCTATATATCGCTAAAGAGAGTGACATGATGCGACCAGAGCGTGTCAGGATGGTCGGTACTGGCCCTTGGAGCAAGAACTCCACATTTTTCCGGTTGGCAGAAATCAGCTCTTTATGAAGGGCAAGTCGACCATTAAATATAACCGACGCTCAGCAACAAATGCAGGCCAAGGGAAATAAAAGGGAGCATACAGAAACTGTTTCCATCCTCATCTAATCATTAACATGGTTAAGAGTTTTGCGACTTCGACCCGCAAAGCCATTCGCCAATATATCCAGCGAAAACTAATACTAGCACTATTCACGGTATGAGAAGAGTCCTTCGGAAACTGTCAGATGTTGCCTTCCCTTGAGAATGTTCCGGTTGATGTTGTGCATTCCTCACAGTTGCAGGGCCAGACCAACTGCCAAGGCTCCAATAGCCAGGGACTGGAGCTTACCGTCAGCCACTCGGACAGCGGCACCCGTCTTGGTTGGCGAGCTCGCGCTCGCGGTGGCACTGCTGGAGCCGGAGCTGGAGCTCGAACCAGAAGGAGCAGTGCCACTGGTGTTGTTGCCAGGCAGATTGCTCTCGTCCCAGGCCAAAACGACCAATTTCAGGCCGGTCAACGTCTCTCCGTTGACATCGTAGACGGTCTGCGACGGAACGGTTTGCGTGACAGCGGTGGTACCACTGGAGGAATTGCCGGAGACACCATTCTGGATCAAAGAATCAACCCCATCTGGACGTGCCGGAAGAGCAAAACTGTCGGTGAAGCCTGTTCCGGCGATCAAATCGGTCGAACAGGCGGGCGCCTGCAGTGAGGTTGCGGTGGAGTTGGCCGACTCCAAGAGACTCACGTCCAGCTTGTCATATTGTCCTCGGAGATTGTCGTAGTCCTGAAGGATGGACACAGAGCCGTTGTCGTTCAGGTTTACCAGACCATAGTTGTTGGGTTCTTCGCTGTACTCATAGATGAGTCCGCCAGAGAAAACGGGCGTCATTTCCGGACCATAGAGAGCAGGCACTTCGGTGAAGATGCGTGGTGTCACCGCATTGCAGCCGTATTCAGAGAAGAAGATGGGAATGGTCGTGTTTCCAAATTGGTCGACGAGGACGTCGTAGCCAGAGGTCTGGAAAGTAGCATTCCCACACCACGAGTAGGAGTTAATGCCGAAAAAGTCAATCTTGGAGCTGGTGTCGTTGCTCAGCCCGCAAGACAAGTAGTTGAAAGAGCCGATGAGCAGAGAACTGACATCGGCAGCAGAATAGCCGACGGGGATGGATCTCTTCGATTGGGCGCTGATGTAGTCTTTGACATCTCGAGTGACGGCGCGAATGTAAGAAGGGACCTGAGCCACCGAGTCCTCGTTGATGACTTCATTGCCGCTGAAGAAGCCGAGCGTGTTGTTGAAGTGCATGAAATCCTCGACCACCTTGAAGACCCGGGTCAAGTAGGCTGAGTTGTATGAATTCCACGGCGAAGCCCGGTCGAGCGATTGATTGGGCAGAGGGCTGTTGACATCGAGGATCATGTAAATGCCAGCCGCATTGAAGATCGACGCACAAGCCGTGTGATCCAGGTCCGGGTCGAGATTGTACACTCGGATGGCATTGACGCCGAGACGTTGCAGGAGGACCGCATCTCGAAGGCAGACGTTCGCGTCGCTGAGCGCATCCACTCCCGAGGCCGGGTCGAAGCCTGACGAGCCGCCAGGCTGGTATCTGTGCCGTCGTTATCAGCATCGTTGCTGACACGCATCCATGATTTTCCTTACGCTACGCCAATGACTTGAAATCGGGTGCCATCGATACTATTGACGAAATCCGAGCCTTTGACCACCAGAGGGGACACGGCGAAAGTGTACGAGACGAAGAGCGCAAGGAGCGCCAGAAAAGCTCGGTGAATCTGCGAACAAGTCAGACATGTCGCGACAAGATAGGGAGACCATCTCCTGCCTGTGCCATTGCGAAAGAGTAGTCGGCCCGATTCAATGGCGATCAAGGGAAGAGTGAACGGCGCGCCGGAGTCGAACGAAGGGATGTCTGGGGCCAGACAAAAGTGGGAGCGAAAGTGTGACGACTGCCCTTGGAAGGGAGCAGTCTATGAAGAAGAAACCACAAGTAAAGACGACCGTGAGGACGCGACTGGAGCACGACTGAACGCAAGAAGGAGGACGGAGGCGGAGGTGAGCTCTTGGTCCAATCTGTCCAATGCATGCCAGACCGGGACTACTGCGATAGACTGCAAATTGCCCAATCATGGGCCGCCACTCCTAGTGGCGGATCCTCCTTGCTGGGAAATTGCCTGTGACGGTGGTGCGAGTAGCTCTAGATACTTATAACCATATCTATTCTACGACTTTACGCCTGCTACATGTATAAAGTATAAAGAACCAAGAATGCGGCAGAGACTCAAGGACAAGTGCTTGGACAGAGAGTGCTTAAACACCTTTCGGTCTATATTCCCTTTCCCCCCAATTCATCCTCAGCTTCATGCATTGTTAGTCTTGTTCAAGAACACACCTTCAAGCGTCTCGATAACAGATTCTTAGCTGTTTCTGGCCATTGTATGAGTCGACCAGAATCATTCCATGACTGGGAACTGTCTGAATTTGCCGCCTCAAAGGAATGTCTGCCGAAAGCGAATCACGTGAGCTATACAGCTTGCAGCCTTGTTTAGGTGGCTGTCTCTGATATCGCTTGTGTGATTGGCACTAGCGCGCTCCCGGTTGAAATCCACTGTTCAACGATTGCACCAACTCTGGACATCGCCGCCCGGGAAGGCTGCGAGCATTTGCATGTCTGCACATCCATTCAGGCCTGCGTCGTCAGTCGGACAAGTCCCCGACCATCGTCCAGCTCTCGCACCTCGGCCAGGGGCCACAGTCGAAGTTTGGTGTCATTGGATGTAACAACTTTTTCCAAGCCAATGTCGTACAAGATCAAAAGGCACCGATGTGGGATGGTAAAGTCGACCACAATTCTGGAAGGATCAGACAGGTCGACTCGGTAGGGTCGAAACCGGCTGTCGCCCGAGAAATCGGACCGAGCAGAATAGACAATTCCCGCAAAGAGGAGCCGGTACTGCGCAGTGAGTGCTTGAACCATCATCTTCTCCAGTGTGGCACTCTCGGAGAGACTGTCATGATATCCCATCAGGAGTCGGTGCCACCGCAAGAGGAGAGAGCGGACATGACGGAAAGCCGGGACCGAATCGTCGCAGTGATAACGCCAGCGGCAGATTTCGAAGAAGGCTCTCCGTGCCACAACCAGACTCGAAAAGTGTGTCGGAAGCCTTGGACAGGTGATGTTCGTCGGAAAGACGATTCCTGCCTGTCCGGACGAGGGCGTGTTAAACATGGATGACACCAACTCGAGCCAGAGATACATGGGTTCGATGAAGGCGTCAATGACAGGCGTGGCTGGATCCGCTCTGTTGATACCACGTCGTGCTCGTTCATCCAGGATCTTCTGACCGGCAGCCAGATGCACGAGACCGTCCGCATTTTGTTCGGCGGGATCTTGGAAATTCTCGTAGCCAACAAACAACAGACAACACATCAAGACGACCACCAAGCTGCACGGCGAGTCTGACCTCGTCAAGACTCGGAGAGCCGCGGAATAATGCTCCGACCGAAGGCGGGAGAGCCGTAGCAGGTCACTCGGCGCACAAGAACACATCTCCTGCCGCGACGCGAGAGCTATACTGAGATGTCTCACCGCGGCTTCAGACTGAGTGAGCTGGGGCAAGAGAGAGTTCCAAAAATGCAGGGTGAACTGGGAAAATGCAGCGAGCAGAGGCGTGGTCTTCTCGGAGAAGAACAACAATGCCCGCTGCTCGTCGGCCCTGCCCGAGCTGGTGGGGGTGAGTCGGCTGAGGGAGAGCCATTGCCCCGAAGAGCCCGGTTCGGACTCAGAATCAAAGATCCAGGTTTTAGGCGGCGAGTACCCGCCACAGTCGCGGCGACTTCTGGAGCAGTTGAGGCAAGCGGGCTGGGTCTCATCGCATTTGATTCGTCGCAGTTTGCAAGTGACGCATCCGTTCCTTGACTTGGAATGCGGCTTCTTACGTCGGACAGGTGGCTGTCCTGGCACCCGCTCTAGACGAGTGACGTTCAGCTGCATGATGGCTCATGAATCTTCACCATCACACGCCATCTCGGTGTGGAGAGGAGCCTGCGGACGGATGCCGTGTCCACTTTGCCTGGCGTGAGGTTCACAAGGTTCTGGGAGTCTGCTCCTGAGTGAACGCTCAGATGAGGGGTGCGCACCAGCTTGGCGAGGTCAAAGTGGTCAAAAATATGGTGAGGGCCAGCCTGCGCACCAGATCATGGCTATGAACGGTCGGCGGAACTTCTGAAGCCAGTTATTGTTGATCGTTGCCTGTTGGGGAATGGTCTGAAGTTCGGACACTAGCGCATTAACCACGTGACCCAACCGAGGAGCCCACCATGAGGGGTTATCTGGCATGCGCTGCTATGAAGCGGCAGAGGAGAGGATGAGGAGGGTGTCTCTGGCTCTGAAGATAAAAGGCTCGGTCGGCACCGGTATGAATCAGGTGTGGAAACCTTTCAGCGGAGAAGAGGCAGTTGGCGCCAACCCAGATCGGCATGTCATCGGCCCTCAAGCCTGTGGTCTACATCATCCACGGTGCCTGGCACTCACCAACCCATTTTGAGAGGGTGATTTCAACACTTCAGTCGAAAGGTTATGATGTGGTCTGCTCCCAGCACCCTTCCACCGGAGCCGTGCCCCCCAACGTGACGCTTTACGATGATGCCGCCTTCGCCCGCGCTGAGATGGAGGGTCTGATCGAGCAGGGCCGCGACCTGATGGTGGTGATATGGAGGTGTGGTCGGGACAGAAGCGGCTGCAGGACTCGGCAGGGCCGAAAGAGTGAGTCAAGGCCTAAAAGGTGGGGTGGTCCGGCTATTTTATACTTGTGCATTCATCCTTCCTCTGGGGCATCACTTGTGTACTGCGATTGGAGGAGAGCTAGCCCCGTTCATCAAGCCTGAGGTAAGGACTGGCTGTCGACAATGCGCTTTGACATGGCTGATTGAGAGCGTGTTCAGGCCGACGGCAGCTGCCTTCCGATAAATCCGGCTCAACGGTTTTACCAGGACCTGGCGCCCGATGAACAGCAATATTAGGCCTCGCAGCTGAAACATCACACAGTGATCGCGCAAAAGACGCCTTTGACGCGCACTGCATACTCCAATATTCCGGTCACATATCTCTACTGTGAAAATGACCAAGCCTTACCTCTCGTGGTGCAGGAGATGATGGTCAGACGGAGCGGGGTGGACGTCCAAGAATTCAGGTGTGATGCTGGCCACTCGCCTTTCTTGAGTCGACCCGACCAATTTATAGATTTCATTCTCAAAGCGGCAGGGTCGGAAGCCCAGGATAGCCGCAACCAATCGCCAAGGCCTCTTCAACCGACTTCGTCTTTTAGCGCAGGCTCACATGGTGCCACTGATTCGCTCTCATGAGATCAGCACTTCATATCATCCCGCGCCTTGTCGCGGCCTCGACCAAACAACACTCTATCTCTCCCTTTTGGTTCCACTTCCAGTTTTCAGGACCGCCGTTGGTCAGTTCATCACAGCAACCCTGCGGCTCCTTGCGGAGCTCTTGCTCGATGCAGACAGGTCTTGGTTTTTGTCCAACACCTCGGTGTGGGCATATGTTACATGGTGAGATGGAACGCGCGGAGATGAGACCGGTGAAGTTTCTCCTGCTATGCTGGGATATTTCCGGCGGAGCCGTGAAGATGATGAGACGGAGCTGGATGGGAAGGGGGAGGCCAGAACCCTGCCGGTACAGGACATTGGACCAGCTACGCGCCTTTATAAATTTCAGCATGTCGCAAGTTCGCCTCATTTTTCCTGTCATTCACGATCCCCGAAAGTCCCTGAAGCCGGCCGTCCAAGTCGTTGAATCAGTTCACTCGTTATTATTTCGCAATGTTTTTCACTTTGTCTGTCGTCTCCGGTCTGCTCGTTACTCTCGTACGAGGCCTGCCCACGGCTATACAGGGTCGTGGTATGTGGAGTATTGACCATTCATGCAGAACTGATGATGATCAGACGTCTCTTCAAGCCTTCTTTCGCAATTGTCCTTTATCGAGCAGTACGCAGCCGCGGCTTACTGTCCAGGCAACAATAATGCTTCGGCGGGCGCCGCAATTACATGCAGCGCCGGGAACTGTCCCCTCGTCCAATCTGCGGACGCCGTGTCCATGGTCGAGTTCCAGAAGTCCGGCACCGTCCCATGCGCAGGGGCAGAGAGACACTAATGTGACGACAGCATTGGAATCACCGACGCGACCGGGTATGTCGCCGTTGACCACACCAACAGTCTGATCGTCATATCATTCCGTGGGAGCGACTCGATCGAGAATTGGATCGCCAACCTCGACATCGTCATGGAGGATTGGAGCATCTGCAGCGGATGTCTGGTCCATTCCGGATTTATGTACTCTTGGTCTGGCGCCAGGTCTGCGGTGGAATCGGCTCTCAGTTCGGCGTCCGAACAATGGCCACAATACAGTGTCATCGCTACCGGACACAGTCTGGGAGCGGCATTAGCAACTCTGGCAGCGGCCGAACTGCGATCTCAGGGCTACACGGTCGCATCGGTGAGCTGGATCGATCTGCCCTGCCGTCGTTCCACTGATGACTTGCACGCAGTACACATACGGTTCTCCCATGGTAGGCAACGCGCAGTTGGCAACCTTCATCACCAACCAGACGGGAGGGAACTTCCGTGTGACGCACGCCGACGACATCGTGCCCAAGGTGCCAGGTTACCCGGTCGGGTACGCGCACGTCAGCCCCGAATACTGGATCACGTCCGCGACGAATGACCCTGTCACAATGGCCGACATTGAAGTCAGTAGCGGAGTGCTCGATATCCAGGGGAACGATGGCACTCTGCTCTCCAGCGTCACGGACCACTTGTGGTATTTCAATGCGATTTCAGGGTGTGCTCCCGCGTTCAGCATTACCAAGGCATGAGATGAATCCTGCCGCCGGTGTTTCTATGAAAGATGACGAGATCCTAGAGGAAGGATATTCTGTGAAAGATGTAAAAATCTTGGAAATCCTTGTCATGTCATTATCATAAACGGATCGAGGTTCTTCTCATCCGGGTCCAAAACTCCCTCCGTGCCATCTGCGCTTGCAGCGTCAAAGGTCATCAAGACTAATCAAACACACTACCAGCCGTACGTCTCGGTGAACAGGTAGATCCCTTGGGCGCCCGTACCTTTATGCACCGCTCTTTCATCCGACAGGGCTGCAGTATAGTTTTGGATCTGCGACATGAACCGTTGGCTCCCGCACGCAATCATGGCCGTTTCTCCTTCCGCCTCTTCAATCGTGGGTCGAATGAGTTCGTCGAGGTTTTGCGGCCTGCCCGAAACAATGGTGAAGAGAGTGCTGGCGTGGTGGCCAGAGGAATCCCGCAGACGGGGTGAGCCGAAGCTGTTCCTTTCACTGTCGATGGAAAGCGAAGATTCCGCCGTGGCTCGCTCAGTGGTGAGGAGGGACTTTTCTTCAAATATGTGCTTGCTCTCTCTCTCGACAGTGATGGAAGTTCGAGGGAGAAACTTTTCTGAATCACGGGCCTCGTCTTTCTGGCCTGGTTCTTCGATTGATATTCCACCCGACATTTCTGCATTGTCTGCCCAGCGAATGGTCGATGGAGTACTGGCTCCGTCTTTCGTGATGAAGACGAGACAGGTCGCGTCGACTTGTCTTTGCCTCAAAGCATGTAAGCCGGAATTGATTCTTGAGGCGAACCACTCCAGCTGCATCGGATGTCGTATGATCCAGTAAAGCCGGACTTGGCGGACCCCCTGGGATTTTCGAACGGCGTGTTCAAAAAGAGGCACCGTGAAAGACGCTCCCGTGGAAGTCGCCATGAGGATGAGAGAATCACACGCCTCGACTTGCAGAAGGGGAGGCATACCCCACGGCCCGCTGATGAATGTACGGACCACCGGCGTCTGGCTCTTTTGAATCTTGGACAAGAGTCTTTGGGTGAAGCCGGAATGGCACTTGAGGTAGAGTTGAATTCTCCTCGGAGATGTCCCGTCGACGGGTGCTTCGCTGGCGATGGTGAATGGGTGAGACTCGATGAGGCCGCAAGACGGCATGGTGATGAATACGTGCTGTCCGGCATTCCAGTTGAAATCGACATTGTCCAGGGTGAGGCGTATGTAGCCATGCGGGAATGCCTCGGCCAAAGTGTGAAAGCCGACGAGGCAGTCAGACCGAGGGGCCTTTGTCCAGCGTGCCAAATGAAGGTTGCGCACCAGAGAGAGAACAAACCGGGTCCCACGATCGAAGGCGACGAATCCGATGGCCAGCCAGATGTTATACCTCGCATAGGACGGTACGTGAACGTAAAGCAGCCACAGCAAAATGCCTGCCGAGGCCAGATGCTGGAGAACAAACAGTTCGTATGCTTGGGCGCGAAAGTATCCAAAGCCCGACAGGATCATCCATCCGATCACCGCCCATGCCCCAAAGCCGTACTTGACCATGGGCATCAGTTCCAACTCCAGCTTCACAAAGTCGGCAATCGACCATTCAGTGAAGAAGAACGACCAGTGGACGATGATGGTGAGAAAGAGGGTGCGTGCCACCCAGCGATGAAGCCAATTCAGTCGTTCATACGAGATTCCCGTAATCAGGCTGATGACATTGTTCTTGCCGCCCAAGCAATAAATCAGTGGCAATTGGGTAACCGAGACCCAGGCGCCCCGAAAGCCGACAATCTCCCATTTGTACGCATACAATGAAGAGGACGGCTTGAGGATGACGTTACTCCACAGCAATATCAGGATCACGGTCCAATAGACGGCAAGAATAAGGCATTGGCCCAGCGACGGAGGGGTAAAGTACTGAGAAAGTGAACCGGAGAATCGGACGAGACGGGGATAGGCCAACTCTCGACATATTGCCAAACCTGTATCGTAGGCTTGTGCTGCGAGCCGGGCGGGAGTGGGTGATTGGGGACTTGGTGATCTGCGCATTCGCTTGCTGCAACGGCCACAGTTACCATCATTCCCAAGCTTGTCCGTTGCGAATCAGACTTACTTCCAGGATGTGCGAGAGTGGTCGACAAGTCGACGCAGGCCGCGCAAACCCACAACCGTAGCGACCAAGTACCAGAACACTCGGGCAAGGTGCCTGTTGGTGGGTTGGAACATTGTCGAGCTCGACATGTCCATGCCACCACTCATCCCCCCCATGTCCATCCCGCTCATGGCCATGGTGCCGATGTGAAGCTTGGGTTGGGGCAATGGTCGTTGGAAAGCTCAGGTCGGCATCAAGAATCTCTTCTCGGCCACCAAGGAATTATAACGCTTCGGTCCAGACTGGAGTGAGAATTCTTGGCGACGAATCCGGACGGGAAGTTCAGGTGAACCACCACATGGACGGACAGTGTCTTGACGACCTCAAGGAGACATCTTGAAGTCCAAGACGTTGAGGCCAGTGGGGATGGAATAAAGGGAGCTGGTCGAGGCATCCAACTGAGCAGGTTTACCCGACCTGCCGGCCCAACTGGAGCACACCTTGCCAATCCGGGACACCTGAGCAAGTTTTCTTCCCTCCTGATTCGCCCACGCCGCACTCGACTCATTAATCGTGCTCATCCGTTGTTATCATTGTATGACCGGCGGTGCTTGGTATTGAAAAGCTGAGGTACATTTCAGTACTCAGTCATGGAGGCCTCCAACGGGGAACTCCTGCCAAGGGACAGTTCTGCCATTCTCTCCTTTTATTGTTCAAGGTTTTTCTGACCACTCCTTCTGACGTCTATATTGCACTGCTGATCTCTTTGAATCTTTCTTTGTGTCCACAAAACCAGATCGGCGTCTCTGACTGGCTTTCAAGATGCGCTCTGTCATTCTCGCTTTGAGCGTGCTGTGCGTTCGCCTCTCTCGCGCTCACTTTCTGCTGAACTACCCTCCTTCCCTGGGTTTCGACGATGGCACGGAAGGGACGGCGCCATGCGGTGGATTTGCAGTCGCTTTCAATGGCTCGGAGCCAACCGTTCCTGTTGATGGGTTTCCCGTCGCTGTGTTGAGCACGCATCCCCAGGCCCAATGGCTATTCCGCGCCACGTTATCCAAGCAAGAGCCCTTCAACTGGACCAACCTCCTTCCCGTAGTGGACGAGACCGGCCTCGGACACTTCTGCATTCCCAATCTGAGTGCGCCTGCCGAGTTCGTGGGCCAACAGGGACTTGTTCAGGTGATCCAAGACGCCGCTGACGGCGAGCTGTACCAGGTACACCAAGACCCAGGTTTGGAGACGTCTGAATTTTGAGCTGACCGGGAAATCGTGTAGTGTGCAGCAGTCAACTTCGTTGCCGGCACCAATTCCTCCGTGGGATCCAGCTGCCAGAACGACACCGGGCTCACGGTTACAATCACAAATCAGAACGCCTTCAATGCCACGGCCGCCTCGCAGGCCACTACCCCTGCATCATCGATAGCCAGCGCGACGAGCTCGGCCACGGCGGCCAGCGCCACGACCAGCTCTTCTTCTGCAGCATCGAATCCCTCATCTTCAGTCCCCATCTTCTTTGGTCTCGGAATCTCCATTCTCTCGATTCCTGCTGTATGGGGTCTGGTATTGTACTAGGATGGCCGCATCAATGGGGTGGTACGAGAGCAAATGCATCAAGGGGTGACATCTCGATGCGATCTGACCAGCCAGCCGGTCTGTCTCTCTGATCGACTGTGACTTGTTTTGCCAGAAAGGCGATGATCCAACAGAAGGCGCAGGAGTTTGTTCTCGCAGGTCGTGAACGTCTGCTGTATTCTCCAGCAGTCCGGGAAATCCAGTCCTTGATTAGCAAATCGCGTCAACCAGGCTAAAGCTAGAGTTAAATAGCTGATTGTGATTGCCCATGATAACAGTTTGAAGCATCATAGACTCTGCCAGCGCAGGATGTTTGCTCCCATACCCGTGCTGTGCGGTCGCGAGTGGCAAGTGACGTTCACTAAAGTGTTTTAGAATTGATCACTCCCCATGTCTTGCACATTGGGCGTCTTGAGCCCCGAAGGCGTCCACGCTGAACCATGAGGGCGCGTGCATCACACAAGCCTCTGACTGTGCCAGGCTCTTTCAGCCAGATATCCGCCATAGCAAGGTGGGAAGCAAGCTCTGTGTCACTGTTTAGCTGGAAGAGTTCCGAGGCTTGGCGGCAAAAGCAATGCAAAAACTGCTCCGAGGTCACGTTCGCGCTCACCCAGGCCACGCCGCTTTAAAACCGCCTGCTCGCGACTCACCCTCGCCTTGACGGTCCCATGTATCCCACGATTCTTCTACGCGCCATCTCCTCAAACTAGGACCTAAAATGGGAAACACTTGGTGGGATCATTTTTGGGTCCCAGTGGCCGGCTTTCGGCCTTCGGTTCCCTCCATTTCGAACCCCTCCTTGACTTTTCCTCCCACGGAGTACAAAATGGAGTCCAACCCGGGCCCCAGCCTATTGGCTGCGAAACTCTCTCTCGCACACCGTCTTCCCCATCCGTCGTCTCTCCTGTCTCTGTCACGACCTTTCCACAATCTTCGAGGGTCCGATCCTTCCTTCTACGACCATGGGCAGGGTCCAGGTCAGCCCTGAGGACAGCCCGGCCGGTTTCACAGTCTGGGGAGTCTCGCTCCAGGCATGTGATGGCGGTTCGTGGTACAGGGGGCGATGAGAACTCCACTGCCTCAGCCTTACTGAAACCTCCGCCTTACTAAAGCCTCCGGCTTTGCATGATGAGTATGTCTCTCTCCCACTGCGAAAGACTCTTTAGGCATCTAGGATTCTTTGCCATGTCTACGTTTTAATGGCCACTCCAAGCCCAGAGTCCTACCACATCGGGTGGATCTCCCCTGTCGACACCCAGTACGTCGCCGCCTGCGAACTCCTCGATGAAGCATTTCAGACACCGCGGCTCCCTCACCGCGATGACAATGCTCATACATGCGGCCGGGTCGGAGACCATAATGTCGTGATTGCTTGTCTTCCTCAGGGCAAGTATGGACTGACGTCGGCGGCGACGGTGGCTAGCAACATGCTGCGCAGCTTTCCCGCCATTCGGTTCGGCCTGATGGTAGGCATTGGTGGAGGAGCCCCGAGCACAAAGCACGACGTCCGGCTTGGTGATGTGGTGGTCAGCTCACCGATTGGTACGATAGGAGGCGTCATCCATTACGGGTTCGGAAAAGACCATTCAAGATAAGAAGTTTGAAAGAACGGGATCCCTCAGTCCACCGCCGCTCGTGTTATTAACCGCCTTGCAAAAGCTGAGCGCCTTACACGAACGACAGGGCCATCAAATCGCACAAACTGTGGATCAGATGGTGGGCAACAATAGTCGCTTGAGGCGGTACCAACACCCTGACCCGGCCACTGACGTCCTCTTCCAATCGTCCTTCCTCCACACTGACTCCGACCGGCCATGCGTGGAGGTTTGCGGGGCTGGCCGGATCGTCCAAAGGTCGGTGCGCGACTCGGACCAAGACGACCCGGCGGTGCACTATGGACTCATCGCGTCCGCGGACAGATTGATGAAAGATGCCCACGTTCGAGATCGTCTGGCAAAAGACGAAGGGGTGCTGTGTTTTGAAATGGAAGCGGCGGGCTTGATGGATCATTTTCCTTGTGTCATCACTCGCGGGATCTGCGACTACTCCGACACCCACCAGAACGACCTGTGGCAAGGATATGCGGCTGCCACGGCGGCTGCATATGCCCAATCCAATAGTGCGATACGATTTTGGGACTTCAACACAATCGGCAGTCATACGATGACGGCCTTCTTGGAAAAGCTTTTACGAAAATTACAGACACGAATTCTCTCTCAATAGTCAGGGCAAGGGCTGCCGTCATTGGGTGTAAGCATTTCGAAAATTCTCAAACTAACATGCTACCGTTTCGATAAGGTGGACGGTGATGTTGGATTTCCAAGAAGATGGTATGATAGAGAAGAGGAACAAGGACAACATTACTGTTAGCGACATCATCTGCTTCCGATATTCCAAAGGAAGGGACCCGGTTGCAAGTCCGATCGAATATGGCACATTCCTAAGGGCAAGTCACCAAGGACAGGCTCAGTCAGGACGGCAAATTTCGGCAACCCCAGCATCAAGGGATACACCTATCTACGCAGCACCTATTTTTCCTCGTCCCACAGATTCGTCAACGGGTTCTGGGCAACAGTCAACACATCGCCGTGTTTCAACGTGGTGACAGTCCTAGCTAATCACAGCGCGCCGTCGAGGGTCACTTCATGCGATGAACTCGCTGATGATTTTTGATTACTTGATGACTTGTATGTTGTGCCCGTCTTTGAAGGTGGCACAGACTAACTAGAGCCCCAGCGCCAAGCACCCATCACGTGCTACTGAGATCACGTGCTGCTGTGACACTTCACAGCTGAACACCATGAACTCACTGCGGTGACAAAGGGTCTTGCCAAGATAAAGCATGTATACATATCTGCTGCTCACCCAGCTCTCTCCATCTTTCAGACACACATTCATTTATCCCTCCATCTCAGGTCTCTTTCGGCGTTGTCTTGGCATATATCTCGGCCTTCACGTGACATATTTCGGTGACTCACGTGACCTCCCTCCTCAGTCCAACACAAAGGCCGACAGTCATTGGTCAGTCAGAAACGGGTATGCCTTGGCAAACTTCCGTCAAACGCCTACGTTTTTGCCAACGTTGATTCACTCGACTGGTTTCCGTTCGCCTCAAGATGGCGGTATCTGCGTTTGGACAATTACTGACAGATGGTCCTAATTCTGCTATAAAACCGCCATATGGAATGCCGCCTTCACCAAAGCCCGGATCGAAGCGAAAGGCCGAAACTCCTCTTCCAGAACCGCGGCGTTGTTCTTGGCCGTCACGGTCGACACCTGAACCATCATCGATCAACGATATCCTCCGGCGACATTCCCAAAGTCGTTTGTATGTATCCCCGATACGCTGGACCTCATATCAGCTTGAGCTTCTGGAGTGCCGATTCCTCGCGAAACGGAGACCAAGGCCGAGGACGGAGCAGAGCGGCGCGAAGAACGTTACGAGATGCAGCGAGCAGCAACAACAAGCGGTGGAGTCAAAGATCAAGCTGCTCACTCGTTCGATAAACCACCTGCGCCGGGTAAACAGCAACGAGGTTAAGAATTTGGCGGTTCAAGATCTCCTTGATGCCTTCGACATCCACCTACTGAGGTAACTACCCTCCATATCCCACCACGGTCCACTGCTAACGGAATCGAAACTTCAGCTCTAACGATCTGCCCTTCCGCTTCGATCGACACGTCGTCGACACTCTCCAAACCGGCGGCATCTTCTCGGGCTCCTCATCTCGTTCTGCCTCTCCGACTCTCTCCTTTCTCGGTCTCAACACCGTAAGTTCGCTCCGCGACAAGTCTGTTCCGATCCCAACTTGCGGCAAACCAAATCCCCCAATGACCCGTCTTCGAGAGAAGCAACTAAGCCGGCTTCGGCCCGCCAACAAAATGGAAGACCCATACATCGCAGCAGTTTTGATCGCCCTAGCTCAGGAACAACGGCAGAGACAACGCGCGAGAGAAGCAGAACCGCCCAAGAGGCCAACTGCAGCAGGACAATCGGATGCACATACGATGCCGTCGAAATTCGAAACGTCGACCGTGGCCCGACGTCCGAGATCGGAGACGCCCCAGAAAACTGCGTTCAGGGTATGTCCACGGTATCGCAAGATCATGTGTTGGCCCTCGAACTAAGTGCTACAAGGTTCATCTTATAGCTCTCCGTGTTGAAGACAAAAGGGGCCTCTATCTCTACAAGGCACGCATTCCCGCGGGGTTTCTCGACAAATTTGACACGCCGTCGCGATTTTCCGCCAGCCTTCCAATTGTCATTTCGTATTATCGTATCCCTCTCGTACCGATGGAGGGGCTGATAAAAGAGCTGGGCCACGCTTTACGCAGCGTACAACGAAATCCTATAATCTGTTCACTCACGGAAGATACCCAGCAAGGTGAGGTATGACAGGTTTCGAACTTTGTCAGATAGCAAGATCGCCGCGATCGCCGCAGCCAGCACCAACGAGGATGGCCTGCGCCGGTTGAGAAGCACATACACTCCCACACCTTTACGTGACGGTTGAGAAGCTGTGGTCTTGAGTAAAGGGAAGAGCGCCCTTCCAGTCGGCTTCGGTGGCCGAGTCAGCAAGCCATTCACCACGCCGAACGAATCTCTGTCTCCCAGAGCTTGTTTCAACGAGCGTGTCTGTTGCAATTTAATCGATAATGATCGAATGAGAGTAAGGATACAAATCTGAGACCAAGAAGCTGTGCCTGTGAAGCGTATGCGACGACTTCTACTCGGATTACGTCCATACTTTCATGCAAAAGCTCCAACGCCCGTCGACAGAAGTTGGCATTCCCGTCTTGTGGTAACCTCTGCGTTGGCCCTGATTTTTTCTAGAGTTCTGCCTACAGGGTTGAGCCCTGGCACTGCACCATTGGACGCAGGGGGTTGGGGGCGCCCCCACCAGGGTGAGTCACCGGGTGCGCCTCACCCGACCGGGGTGAGCATAAAGCGGCGGCACCCCGAGTCCCAAAGCAGGGTGAATCGCGAGCAGATTTCCTGAACCTTGGCGCAAGATCGTGGGACTTCAGACTCAGTCGGCAAGTTTCTTTGCGTTCTGACACCGGTCACGGAGAGACCTTTCATCAACGATATGCGATGAACAATGCAGGTACAGTAGCATTGCGCACAGCAAGCAGATGCTTGCACACGGCCCCATGGCAGCAGTCTGCTTGTCTGCTTCGGCGGGCGGCGACGCCATCCACAGCATTGGGCCATCTCGGTCGAAAATTCCCACCTTCAAGCGGACGGATCTCTCTATGCAGTCCTCGATATCGACCTTGTCCGACCCGATTTTTCTCTCAGACGCATAAATCCACTTTCCGCCAGTCATTCGCATCCCAAAAGCTCAAGGCCTATGCTCGGAACAAGAAAGAAGAGGGATTGGCATTTCGAAAAGCCGACCTCACCATGGACGAACTGCGAGCTGTCTTCGGGGCCACGCCGCCTCCACCATGGTTCTCCAACCGGTTGTTACGTGTGCTTCACGGCCGCCGAGTAGATGGCACCTTGGATCTCCCGCCGCCCGAAGACATACAGAGCCTTCTGCGCAAATACCCGTCCGCGGTCGGGAACGCGCTTCACTGGCTAAGAAAAGAATACCCGATCGACGAAGACGCGGCGATCGTCGCGCGCATTGAGCGAGAGGAAGCTTCGCAAGAGCTGGAAAACCCAGCCGAACTCATACAACGAGCCGACAATCTCGGGCTCTATGGTCATAAAGCAACGCGGCCGAAGTCGGCCCTCCCACCCGCAGAACCAAAGTATGTGGGACCTCAAAGTGGACACTACAAAGCCCGGTTGAGTGAGAAGGCGGGTGACGTCTTTGGTCAAAGTGAGTTGGACCGAATACGTGCGGAAAACATCGCCAGCGCCGAGAAGGAGGAAGAAGAGTTGCAATCCCAGATCAACCAGCTCATGGCAGAAGTTCAGAACCACCAGAGCCGAGAACTTGCCCAACGACCTGATCATGGCATCGAAGCCGCGCAGGAAATCCGGCCGCCCAATGAATTCGAAAAATGGGTCCTGAAGGCCAAAAACAGGGCCCAGACCAAACTGACGCTCGACTCTCCAGAGGTTGCCCAGATGACGTTTGGGCAGCGAGTGCTACCCTCGTTGGTCTTTACCGTCTTGGTGTGTGCAGGGTGCTACCTTTTTGCCCAGTACTGGACCCCACCGAAGCGGTCCGAACGAATGTTTCCGGACGTGTCGCTGTCATTCGCGACCGTGGGCGCATTGATTGCCATGAATGTCGCAATCTATTGTGCTTGGATGTTTCCCCCGCTCTTTCGTGTGTTAAATCGGTACTTCCTCGCCACTCCCGCCTACCCTCGGCCGTTCAGCATGCTGGGAAACATATTCAGTCACCAGAGCGCAAAGCATCTTCTACCGAACATGATCGGCCTATTGGTGTTTGGTCTGGGTCTGCATGAAGATGTGGGAAGAGGCACATTCCTTGCCATTTACATCTCCAGTGGCGTGCTGGGCAGTCTCGCCAGTCTGAGTCATTTTGCTCTGAATCGCATGCTCATCACCAGTTCTTTGGGTTCCAGTGGGAGTGTCTGGGGAGTGATGACAGCGTACTGCTGGCTACATCGGACGTGAGTGACTCAATTCGTGGCCATCGGACATTCTGACCCAGATACAGTGATAAATTCACGTTTGTCTTTCTCCCCGAGGAATGGCAGCGCACAATCCAGGTTGATGGACAGAGTTTCTTACTCTTTTTGGTCGTGTCACAGGTCATTGGCTTTCTCTCTCCACTCAAGAAAATCGACTATGCAAGCCATTTGATGGGAATACTGGCGGGACTTGTGACGGCTGAGTGGTGGAAGAGGAACGAAGAAGAGTCAGCCGTGAAGAGAGACCAAAAGAAGACCTTCAGATGGTATGAGGTCGTGCTAGGCAAGTCGGCGTGACGCGCGAGCTATTGAGACCTGTTGAATGAGCTAAAAACCAGACTTAGAACCAGACTACCATAATTCTTTGTCTTTATAATTCGGCGAGCTCATGCCACCTTCTTACCTTGGCTGACGAACAGTTCCCGAGCAGTGCATTGAGTAATCCGCTGTCCATACCTCTCCTTTCGCCCCGCCATGCTCAACGTTGTCCACAGCCAGCAGCTGGTGGTTGACTTGGATGATGATCACTTCAGCAATCACAGGCCAATGCCGGCTTTTCAACCGTGGGTCAGCCCTCTCGCACTCGCCTCAGTCAACTCGACCTTTTAGTTATGTTGTCCTCATAGGGAGCCGAGTTGTCGCATCTTCCAGGCCAGCTCGGCGCGAGTTCTGACTCTCTGAATTGGCTGGTTCAGCGTCTGCCGACAGCTTCACAACAAATTTGAGCCTCCAATACCCAAGACACAGCTAGACTGTCCACAGAGAGTGTGTGTTTTCGACCTGCGAAATTCAAAAGGGTTTGTCAGTGGCAGCGGAAAGGTTGTGGGCGGGATTGATGACTAAAAATCGTCTCCGATGTGAGCGCAGAGCAAGAACCGTTTACGAGATGCGCGGTCAAGTGGACACGAACGAGTCCGTGAGCACTTGTTGGTCCGTTTGTTGGTGGACCCGCCCGCTGCTAAGGATGAGACTTCCGATGGCAACGTGGGTAACAGGCAAGAAGCGGCGACGGCGAGCGCAGTATGCATTGTAGTGATGATCTCTGGTATATCTGATCCAGTACTGGCGAGGTGGGAGGACGAATTCAGATGATGCGGTCAGGGACAACGGTGGAAGCTATGCTATTGTACAACGATGCGATCTTGCAGTGCTAGAGTATCCTCAACCGGGACTGCAAACTGGTCCGTCCGTAAGAACAGCCGATTGTAGAGATCTATCTGTTTAGCACTGCCATTCCGGGATAACAATGGAAAAGCTCCCGCGGCCCGCAACCATAACCCCCTCCTTTGGGAAGGCCCAGCGACGTCATGCTTGGGACGGGCAGTTCGGCCCCCCCTTGTCCCCGGCGGAGGGGCGGCAGTCAGAAAATGAAAAAAAAAAGTTCGGCCGGTTGGGAATTGGGTTTACCGCGGCGGTTATTGGACTGGCCAGCCCGTCGGGCGTGGCTCTCACCAGAATCTACCTTTTACATGCTTACGTGCTTGTTTTTTGATTGACGAGCTGGGGGCGCTAAGGTTCCTAGTCCTGTGTCGCATGAGCACAGCAGCATCGCTACTTACCACGGTAGTTCATCAAACTGCTGGACTGTTTTGCTCTGCTGGTGCGGGAGTCAGGCTGCTCGCCACCTGCCTTCCTGCTGGTCTGTCTGCAGACTGCGCGCACTCGGCGCTCAAGGCCGTGGCAGGACGAAATGGCGGCAGATAGCACCCCAACGCCCAATATCCCAACTGCCACGACAACAGCGCCGGTAGATGCAGCCGCTGCCACATCTCCGTCTCCACTGCACCTCCTCACGACCCTGCGGTCACTGTCGTCTGGGCTGACACGCGCGTGGCAGTCAACGGCGCACCGGGACCCATCGACGCCACTGCTGGCGACAGCATCAGCGGACAAGTCGGTCAGTGTGTGGAGTCTGAGGGATTTCCGACTGGTGTCGACGATTGCGGGGGGACATAAGAGAAGCGTCAGGACGGTGGACTGGAAGGATTATGGGTACGGATATGCGAAGAGAAGCGGACAAGGGGGGCGGATGAAAGGAGTGGTGGGGATGAATGTGCCAGAACAAGCTGGGGACGAAATGATGGAAGAAGATGAAGAGGAAGAGGGAAGGAAGCCCGTTGTGCTCGGGACCGGAAGCTTTGATTCTAATGTGGGGATTTGGATGTGGAATGATGACAAGAGGAGGACATTGTGGAAGTCAAGAGATAATGACGTTCAAGGGAAAGATGTCGTGACCGTCAATGGGCAGAAGAATGACACCGAGATCGACGTCATGAGAGACGAGGCCATCGAGGTTGACGACGAGGACGACGAAGAGGACGAAGAGTGGCATTTCTCCACGTTGCTGACGGGCCCCGATTCGGAGATCAAAAGCATCCAGTTTAGCCCGGTGCACTACGGGGCGAATCTCCTGGCGACCAGCAGTCGAGACAAGAGCGTGTGGGTGTGGGAGGAGGTGGAGCCCGAGGAATGGGAGACGATCGCCGTTTTGACCGAACATACCGGAGATGTCAAGTGTGTCAGTTGGTGTACTGGGGCCAGCAGGAGGAGAAAAGAGAGTGACGGCGATGTCGCGGTGGTCGAGGATGAAGAGGACGACGTGGCGATCTTGGGTCGCCGGGAAATCCTGGCCAGTGGCAGTTACGACGACACGATCAGGTTGTGGAGGGATGTGGAAGAGGAAGGGGATTGGGTTTGTGTCGGCGTCATCGATGGACATACCGGCACCGTGTGGGATGTGTGTTGGGAAGGCCATGTCAATTACGAGGCCAAGCCCGACGCACAAAACGTGCAAGAGTTTGAACGTGAGTGGGAGGCCCGCATCGTGAGCTGTTCAGATGACTTGACCGTCAGAGTCTGGAGGCGGGAACTCAGCGAACAGGAACGCGAGAAGAAACGAAGCGCGGCCAGATTCAGCACCGGCCCCAGGCTGCCGAGTATCATTCGACCGACCAGTGTATTGGAAAGATGGGTCGAGGATGCCCAGCTGCCTCAAGTGCATGTGCGGAGCGTGTACGCTGTCGACTGGTCAAAGGAAACCGGGCTGGTCGTGAGCTGTGGGGGGGACGGGACAATTGCCGTGTACAAGGAGGTCGTTGACGAGGCTGTTCCTGATTCCGCGGCTCCTGCGGCTCCATCTTCCTCTGACGGCGACGGCGACGTGGTCATGAACGGCACTGCAGAGTCAGAGCCACAGTCTCCCCCAGCACCAGATGTCGGATCCCGTGATGGCCATCAAGTTCCCGTCCAAGGGAAGAAAATGAAATGGACCGTCGTCGCGCTCATGGGGACCGCACACGACGAGTACGAGATCAACCACGTCTGCTGGGCCGCGAGGCGGGACAACGACACGAGATTCGAGGGCGAGGAAGTCATTGTGAGCACGGGAGACGATGGGGATGTGAGAATATGGACGCTACCGGAGGGCATATTATAGGCTGGCATACGGATAAATAGTAGGAAGGACGACTCGGGTGGAGCTTCTTAGACTTTGGTGTGGAAAGATACCCTGACTGGTCGGATAGAGCTGTGTGGGCTGTTTTGAAGGACGAATACATTTGCGAGTTTCTTTCGCGAGAGAAATGGTATCGACGATTCATGATCAGCGCCTGGGCGGGACAATGAGACTGAAGAAGTCTTGAAATTGTCATGACGGAAAATATAGTACACTCCGACGCGGATTATGCGACGGAGAGAGCATGCCAGCATGCTCTCCATCAAGAATTGCTCTGGGTCCCCACGAACACGACCAGCACGGCCGCATATCCGGCAGTGACCACGACAATGTCCCTCTCCGTGATCGAGGTAAAATATGTGACTATCAGGGCAAACAACAGCGTGGCGACCGAAGTCGTGGTCAGGCTGCACCGGAGAGTCGGAACCAGGGTCATCAGCACCATCGGTCCAATGACGGCCAGGCCCGCAAAGAAGGCAAGGCTGAACCGTTTGGAACTGTTCTCCCACCATTCCTTGCGGGCCACTTCTCTCCTCCGCTCCTCCGTCCACTCTCGACGTTCCCGTTCACGGGCCCAGTCTTCGACGCCGGCCAGCTGACGACAGGCCGGTGAGGCGACTCCAAAGAGCTCTCGCTTGCGTTTCTGCGCGCCATCGGCTGGTCCGCCCACCTGGATTTCAGGCTTGACGTACTTTTCTGGGTCGTCGTCTGACAGACCGATCCTGTGGATATAATTCGACAGGCGTCTGATGCTGGTGCCAGGACCATGGCCTGGATGCGTCTGCGGCATCGGGATATTTGGTAAATGCAACAGCTTTTCATGCCAGGATGACTGGCCCAAGGGCGTCCCGGACTGCTCGTCCAGCGTGGCCCGTTTGCGCATCTCCTCGAAATCTTTCAAGGCGACGGAATAGTGGTGCAACAATACTCGGATCTCGGTCAAGCGCTGTGAGGCCTGGTCCGCCAGAGACTCTCGGCCTTCATCAGGGTCAAGACTCAGCGCCTCGGTCAGCCAATCCCATTCGGCGATGAGAAGATGCTCCAGGTGGTGAATATTGATTTCATGGAGGAGCATAAAGTCAAACACCACGGGCGAATGGTGTTGTTTGCGGTCTCTGAAGACGTCTACCACGGTCTTGAAGTAGTCCATGTCCAGGTTTTTCAGTCCTTCGGCCCCTCCATTGTCATGCAGCATCTCGGCCAAATTGGTGGTCGAATGGTCGACGCAATGTGTACTCATCCGACTCATCGGCGGAGGCCGCAGTGTGGCGCCGGAAAAGCTGACATTGACTCGGCCGGCCGACTGCTTTCTTCCCTGCTGCGGAAAGGCGGTCTTTGGCGAGTAGGAGAAGTAGTCATGGCTTTCGTCGTGCGCCATGGGAACGGGGACAGACACAACGGCATGGTGCGCAGACAGCAGCAGAGGGGCCGCGCAGCCTCAATATTTGGTGAATCAAGCGTTGTCGGCGCAGTCCAGCTAGGTCTGCATGGGGCTAAAAAGGGAGGCCTTAGCGGGGGAATGGTCGTGTGAATGGCCTCTTGGCGGAAGCAGGGTCGTGCTCTGGCATTCAGCCTCGTTCGAGATATGCATCCCTCCGTACTTGCTTTGCAGCTTTCCGTGCCTGATTCATGCTCCCTCCATACTGCTCGAGCCGGTCTTGGCGCCGGTTCAGGGCATCCTCGGTCACGTCGTCCAGCACAAACCGGCCCATTTCGCCGGCCCTCCACCGCTGAACAAATTGCAGCGCCGAGGCTTCGAAGTCGGGGACTCCTCCCTTCTTGAGCCGGCCGTGTTTCCGGGCCAGGCCTTCGAGCACGGCGTAGATGTCGTTCGTCGGCCCGGAGAACGTCCCGTAGAGGTTTGGGTCGTGTCGGTTCAGGTGAAACAGGAGGTAGTCGGCGATGTTGGTGGGCGGAATGACCGTGTCCTTGACATTGCCGCAGAGAGCGAGCTTCAGCATGCTCTCCGCATCCGGGACATAGGGGACGAAAACGCCAGGGGTATCGAGCACGTACACTCCCTCCCTCCCGTCGTCACCCTCGATGATTTTCACACTGGTGCCGATTTTCCGCGTGATTCCTGGTTGATCCCCGGTCCGCGCAGCCTTTTTCTTGCCCAGACTGACATTACGGAGCGCGTTGAGGAGCGAGGATTTGCCCACGTTCGGCATGCCCACGACCATGAGGCGTGCGCCAAAGAGGGAGTGGGATGCATGTGCATGGACCTTTGCAAAGTCGAGCACCTTGTTGATCGCTGATCGAGACTTGACGTCGGCGAATAACGCAGTCGACGGGGCATCCCACTTCTTGATGATTGCTTCTCGCTATTGGGTGTCAGCGCGGAAATGGGACAAGCTTGCGGTGCCACTCTACCTTCCTGTCCTCGCTTGAGTTGTTGCTTCCGAGATCCTGCTTCGTGTAGACAATCAGTCGTGGACGCTCGCCCAAATTTTGCTCGAAGAGCGGATTGCGGGAGACGATCGGAGTGCGATAGTCGCGACATTCGATAACGAGATCGATTTGAGAAAGCAGGGTTTTCATCTTGGACAGGCCTGCTGCGTGATGTCCGAGAAAATAGGACCTAGGTCCCGATGAAAGGTGTGGATAAAATTGTCGCGGGACGAAGCCGGACATGGTTGACCGTGAAGTGGAGTGTTAGATGCTGCTGCTAGCCGTTGTGCCATGTTGACTCAGGTGCTCGTCAAGACAGAGTCGGCGCATGACAACAACAAAAGATCATCTTCAGAATGAGGACGGACTCATTGGCTTGAGGGTGACATGGTGCTGCAGGAGAAATGTGATCGGCCTTGGCCCAAAGCCTAATTCGTGCCCCCTCACGTGATCTGGAAGTCTGCTATTGTTCGCCTGTCTATCCTTCTGCACAGATTTATTGCCACCTCGAGGTACGATGAAGTTTTCGGAGTTACACACATCTACTGGCTGGCGTTGCTCATTTATGATGTCTAGGCCCATTGATGCTGTGAGATAACCTGTTTGTCTCTAGGCCCTGAGGCTTGGCATGTCTTGGCATGACGGCAGAAAGTACCTAGGCGGGGTGGCATGGGCTATCAAGCCCCTATTTTCCGGGCAGCAAGCCCCAAACCAGAACAATCAACCCCAGGAGTGGCAGTTGATCAAGTTCCACGGGACTCAACGGTAACCACCCAGGGGTCGACAGCTGAGTTGGGACCGCTTCCCGGCTTGCGAACGTCGCCTCCCTCATCGGATTTACCACCGTGGGCAACTTCGACCACCGAGATCGAAACGGATTGATTCTTGGGCCTACGAAGATTCGTCAGCCGAACACAGCTCTAGCACAATCAACGTGGATCACTCACCTTTCACGTCTCTCCTGCCACTCCAGGATGAAAGTGCTGATGATAGCGAGGCCCCCAAAAAGAATGAGAATCTGGTACGCGTACTTGTAATGCGGGGCGTCATAGGTGGGAAAGAGGACCACTGATGGGGTATTAGCCATTCTGCTCAAAGCGATATACCCCTTTCCATACGAGTAAGAAGACTTACAAGGGATGAAGGCTGAGAATGTGTATGTGAATATGTTTCCAGTGGCAACCAGCAATTGCCTCAGATTGGGATCGGCACCATTGAGTTCGTGGCCCCATGCCTGGATATCGATCAGCGATGGCATCCCGTCGAGTTCACAACACGGTGACTTACGATGACGATGGGCTGAGCAGCAGCCCCAACAAAGGATAAGTAAAAGGCAAACAACAAGCCGCCCTTTGATATATACCAAACAGAAAGGAGTATGTTGGAGACGAGAACCAATAGCTGGACGATGATAATCATGGAGAGCCGCTGCCCGGTGCGGTCGGCGATGATACCGAAGAAGAAGGCGGCGACCACACTAATAGCACTTCCCGCCGTGGGAAGGAGGTTGGTCTGCTCGACCGAGTACCCTTTTGCCTTGAGCCAGAGATTAAAGTAATTCGAGCCGAGAGCAGCATTGGCGACAAAACTGTGCCAGTCAGTCACAATCATCCAAAGTCAACGGAGAGAAAGGGGGCTCTCACAGATATGGTGGGATAAATGCCCAGAGACGCCAGTTCAGGAAGACATTCTTCAAGACGGTCAATGTCAGGGGTCGCGGAGCCCCACGACCAATCTTTTCAATGCGCTCAACCCCGTACTCCTTGTCCTGCATTCAATGGTTAAGTGAGCACGCGAGTGAGACGGGCTTCAGAGGGACATACGTCTCCAGTCCAGTAGAAGGCCTTGGTCGTGTGAGGGAGGTCGGGAATGGCAAAGATGCCCCAGACAGCAATGGGAATTGAGATGACTCCATCCATGATGAACAGCCATCTCCACCCAGCAAGGCCATGCTTGCCGTTCATACTTTTGTACAGACCGGCCTGAAGATATCCACTGAACATGCTGGCCATCGCACTGGTCTGCTCAAAGATGGCCACTCGTTTACTGAGCTCATGGGGACCGTACCAACCGCCCAACAGGGCTGAATAGCCGGGGAACGAACAAGATTCAAGAAGACCAACAAGGAAGCGCAGAGCATAAAGCTGAGGCATCACATGAGCATCCAAGTCTGATGGAACAGCGGATGGGGCAAGAGGGATGACCGACCGTTTCAATATTCTTGGCTCCAGCCATGGCCATCACCAACACGGACCATGTCAACTCACAAGCAGGAATCCAGTATGAAGGCCGAATGTACTTGAGCTGGATCATCTGAGACGGAACCGTGCCGACAATAATACCCAGGTTGAAAAAAGTCACCAGCCAGTTTCGTTGATTTCCGTATAGTCGAAGCTATTTCACATGTTTGACAGTTAGTTGAGAGGTCAGATGGTCATGCATGGACAGACTGTGCCATACGGATGGCCCCAAAGGATTCTTTGGCAAGGGGGGGACCCGATGGGCTCTGCTCACGTCTTCTTGCATTCCGCTAACGAAGGCATTGCCTGACCAAGACATCAGTACTCGAGTTGGACACTTTTTGTCAGCCAGACTCACTATAATTCTGCTGGTCGAGATACTTGATAAAGTATCCAAGGCAGATGTATGAGCTAATTTGGAAAGGACAAAGATAAGTTGATCGTCCACATCGGCTCTTGTGTGAAACACTGACAAGAGGAAGGTGTCCAGCTTCTGAACGTATCTTCTATTCCTCGCATCGCCCTCCACAGAGTCCCATATCAGCCCAACAGCACGGCGCCACCAGGTGGACTTTGGAGGGGTAAATAATGCCTCCTGATCCGGGCGGCCGTCTACGTTGGTGTCGCTCATCGCTATTTACAAGATCGTCAAGTTGAAGAAGGCTTGATATCAATCAACGCTGGAAACTACTCTTGAACATTTAAAGCATTGATCTACGGTCGGAAAAAACAGGGAGATTGGTCACGATGACCACTTGCTGCTCTCTTGGTTTTCTCCGCTCGCCATTATTCCCATTATGTCGAGATCTCTACACTCGCTTGACTGGCCCTCGCACCTGTTGTGATTGATGGGGTGATTGGGAGAAGAATGCTCGTTGACTGGCTGGTATTCGCGTCATTCACAGTAGCGAGCTCGTCATTGTTATCAGTATACCAGTGACAGGGGATTTTGATAGGCTTGGCGAATCGTTGGTTACTTCAACTCGAAGAACCCAGACCAAGAATACAAACAGACAAGAGCCATGGCCACCGAGACTGTCGCCGCTACAACGACCGCTTTGGAGAAGCTTCAACTTCCTACAGAGACGTCCGTGGACTACAGGAATGAGCAGGTAATCGTTGAGCAGCTGCCTTGACACAAACCGAATCAGGTGTCTTACAGATCTTCCCAGTACAAATATTCTGCCTACCTGCCTCACTACACTCCAGGCCTTCAGCCACCGTTGGAGGAATTCGAGCACAAGGATGTAGGCCTTCGAGCCGATCCAGAAAAGAAAGCGCTCTTCAATTCGCCGGGAGCAACCTTCAAGGAGGTCACTCCTGCCATCGGAACTGAGGTTCGTGGTCTACAGCTGAGCGCACTGACATCCGAGCAAAAGGATGAACTGGCGCTCCTGGCCGCGGAGCGAGGAATAGTGATCTTTCACGATCAGGACTTTGCAGATATCGGTCCGGACCGCCAACGCGAGTTTGGCGCCCATTTTGGGAAGCTCCATGTCCATCAGATGGGCGGCCAGATCAAGAACTATCCCGAGTTGCTTCCTGTTAACCGGGATTTTATGTAAGGGATTTTCACCTCCCCCCCCCAGTAGCACAGCATACAAATCTCTGACTGATGATCGGTTCAGTGCTGGCGCGGTGGACAACGAGATCAAGAACAATACCAGCACCATCAAATGGCATTCTGACATGAGCTATGAGATGTGAGTCCCTATTTGAATGAGACAGAACAGGGACATGTTGTGCTAAATTCTTTTTCCCACGCCAGTAACGGGATGGGGACCACCATTTTCCTGCCCCTGGACGTCCCTGAATCAGGCGGTGACACCTTGTATCTGTCCACCACCGCGGCTTACAATGCGCTCTCCCCGAGCTTTCGCGAGTTCCTGCACGGGAAGTACGCAAGTCACTCTGGCTTCTCGCAGGCGGCCGTGCATGAACACCGGGAACGATACATTCGCGAGCCGATCGAAACTCTTCATCCCATTGTTCGGACCCACCCCGTAAGGTCTCATCATCTATACACCCTAGGAACCAGTACTGACCGAGCAGGTTACCAAAACAAACTCGCTCTATGTCAATAGGCTATACACTCGTAAGATCGCAGATCTGAAAGAGGAAGAGAGTGGTAAGTCAGGCAGAGACCTCTCCTCTTCACCGTTTCTGTCGCTAAGTGTGGATACGCATACCAGCCACCATCTTAAACTTTCTATACAACCATATCGAGCATGGCCAAGACTGGCATATTCGGGTTCACTGGACACCGGGAATGGTCGTGGTCTACGACAACCGCAACACGCAACAGTATAAGATCCCGTCGAGCAGATGGAGACATGCTGACTCTCCATTTCTCAGTTCCGCCCTTCGAGACTTTGTGGTGAAAGAGGGCGTGACCCGACGACATATGTTTCGTATCACACCACAGGCTGAGCGGCCATACTTTGACCTAAGCAGCGTGCACGAGAAACCAAACGACCAAGAGAAGGCCAAACTTGGGAATGCGGTAGAAAACACAAAGTGAAGTGAGATAGATGGGCAGAACGTTAGAGTGTCTTCTCGCGGGAGGACTAAATAATTGCCACTCACCTGTGCAGTGGAAGGGTAATGGCACTTCCTCCATCAGTCACTCGCCCATTGATTATAATCCTCGGTCATCGGTTGGAGCATTTCTGGAAGCGAGTCCAGAAGCCGCTGCACACGTCCAAAACTCTCCAGACTCGACGAATAGCGCGAGCGACATGAGCGTGTTCTGCAAAGGCCTCCCACTGACCTGATAACGTCCATGAATCTGATGCGCATAATTCCGGTGAATGGTCCCGTGATCAGGTATCAGACGTGTGGAAGAAGCTGGCCTGCCCAAGCCAGGAACAATTTGCCGGAATGAGCAAGAACTGTAATGTGTGCCATGTGTGCATCTCCGCCTATCAACAGCGCCCTCGATTTGTTATCTGGGCCTGTATCAGCGCCATTCCCCAAGCGGCAAGGCGGTCCGCCCAGTTACCAGACAAGGGACTGTGCCTTTGCTAAAGCCGACGCTGGATCGCTGACCCGGCAGGCGACTCTGATATGCCAGCGATCGACCGACCGTATCATGCACCGCACCATGTTGGCTGCGATCAATCGGCTGTGAGGACCTCTCAGTCTCAGGCTGAGGCAAGCTGTGGGGTCCTCCTATCCTCTCCTCTGGCAGCCAACTTAGTACCTTGAGACCAAGTCCCATCAACCCATGCTCCGACTCCGCCATGACAGCTAACTCCTCTATGTTCTACCTATTTGTGCATGCCGTTCCTCTGGGTGGTCTGATTCGACCTGTTTTCTCGGGCATGTTGCATTTTGTCCTATTTTGGTCATCTCCAGGCGCTGCTGTCATATAGCCTCCTCGACCTGCCTTTGTTTGCGGCCCAGTGCTCAAGTCACAGTCTTCTTTCCAGATTAGCCCGACCACCAGGTCTCAACCAAAGCGGTCGAATTTGATCCAGAGGAGTGGTACATCGAACCCCACGACGGAACGAGTGTGAGCTTCCTGCACGGCGTTCCAAGACATAACTCGAGTCAGCCTCTCGACTGCCACCATGGACGACAGAACCCAGCTCTGGATCGGTCTGGCCTTGTGCTTTAGTGCCATCGCATTTCTCAGTCTCAATGAGCAGCAGAAAGACATTCTGTTCAGAAGGTTGCGCTTGCGAGGGAGGCGCACATCGAGTGCCCACACTCCCCCACGGTCTCTCTCGCCCGAGAGGAAGGTCCCCAAAAACTCTCCACCGAAGTCTTCCGAGTATGTCACTGTCTTTCCTCCCATTCAGCGGGATTTACTCGCCGAGGTCGCGGCCCAACTGCCGGCCGACCAACGGAAAGCCCTGGGCGACTTGAGTTTCGACGAGAAGAAGTGGATGAAATCCGTGATGAGCTTCGACGAGGATTACCGAAAATCCGATCCGTCCAAGTATACATATACGGGCTTCTCCGTGAAGGAGGTCAAGGCGTTGGGAGACTTTCCAGATTATGCGACACTCAGTGGCGTCCCCCTGCCCCAACCGTATCCGGAGCATGACATCAACAAGGCTCTTCCGCGACCGTACCGACCCTTCAGGTGGGTTTACCATCAGACAATGTGTGAGTGAACATGATGTCCGACTCGGAGAATGTCCGCTAACGCCGTGCAGCGCTGACCAAAATGGAGCCGGATTGGTGGCTGGAGTTGGAAAACACGTACAAGGCTCGAATCGCTCAGCGAAAGGCTCTCTATGCCCAACATGGGGAATCCGTCCTCAGCTGGCTCCCTGGCTCCGAACTCGCGTGCAAAGAACTCATGGAAATGGCGTTACAGTTCTTGTGTGCTCGATATCCCCAATACTTCAGCCTCGGGGCAGACAAGAAGACCTTTGAGAATAAGATTCTGGGCACGAAGCAGGATGTCACCGTGAAGCATCCTCTCCTCATTTTGCTCGACAATGTACCCGAAGACTTTGGCATGGCACTGCGCAACCCCGAGACTGGATATTACCATTTCCGGGCTGGTATGGTTTGCTCTGCTTTGGGTTGGAATGTGGGAACCAAGATTGGCATGAATCTGGAACAGATTCACGCTCCCATTCCCGACTATAAAGAGAAAATGCAGTTCAGTATGGACCGGTGAGTCTGTCCAGATTTCGTGTGAGGATTCCCGGACTGATCATCTCCCCCCTCCTAACAGATATTTCACCAAAATGCCAACACACAAGCCCATTCAGAGGGGTTCTTGGGGTCTTGAGGTGGACCAACCGCTGTACATGCCCCCTGGCGACCCCCACGAAAAGTATCGTGACTTCCAGTCGCCCGATGTGGATATCTCGCGCTGTCATCTCCGGGTCGATTGGCAGACGCTCCGACGCCTACCTCTTTCCGGTGCCATCGTCTTCAACTTCAAAGCTCTTTTCACTCCGGTCGCCGAATTCCGCGACGAGCCTTACGTGCCCAGCATCCTCTTGAAAGTTCTCAAGGAAGGCAAGGAAAACTTGATGAAGTACAAGAATACCTGGCACGTCGAGCACGCCGTCCTTCCCGCTTTGGAGGAGTATCAAAAAGAACAGGAAGAAAAGGGCATGATTGAGAAGAACTGGGAGGTAAACACGCTGGACGAGTCGCCGTGGTTCCCCAACTGGAAGGAGAAGTGGCATGCACAGCAAGGTTTCTGATGGTCGGACGGCTTTCTCAGGCCACTTCTTCTTTCACCATTCGGCACTGCCTATTTCGGGTTGGTAGCGTGGAGCTGAACTTCAGCATAATGTTCTGATGTATTCAATCTTCGTTGCCCCCTTTTTCCCATTGGCACTGCCCGAGACTGGTGTTTTGTCTGTGTGTGATGGCGACGCCCGCAAGCGGACTGCTGAAGGCGTCACAGTGCTCCGAATCAGGACTCTTCTCGATGTACCTTGTGTCTTCTCGTCTCCCAGCTTCCAACTCGTGAATCTCGGACTGAAATATCGCAGGTGATCTTTCATTGGTGAGTGTCGGCAAACAAGACAAGACCTCATTTACGCAGGTCCTCGCCACATCTACCAGGAGGGACAAGCTGGTAACCAAGGGAGAAGATAACACTCACGGCGCGAGAGTTCTTGCAGGGGCATTCTCGAGCACACTTTGAGGCTCTAGGACCACAGGCTGTCGATTGTCTGGGTGGATGAGCCTCGTCGAACAAGGCGGTCAGTGAGAAGCCTCTGGAGAGGTGACTGTCGGGGATAGCATCTCAGCGCAACCCACCCATCCAAGTTGACTGTCGTATCAGGACAAGGACTGAAGCACACTGAGGAGGTCCAGTACCTCCACCCGAAGGTCTCGGCGAATTTAAATCGAAGTCATGGACGTATCACATGATGAATAGAATATATAGCCGGTTCGCATCTCTGCCGGCAAATTCGACAGGAGCTCAACGGAAGCTGGCTTTCGGTAACCATGAACGTCGTTCACACCGACATTGTTGGCCGAGCTTGAGTCCTGGACGTTTCTTGAGAAGTCAAAATGACAATCTGCCAGCCGAAGGGTCGCCCATGCGGTCGAAAGAATGCCAACATGAGCCAGGGCAGGAAACCAAACCCGAGAAGTCAGGGTCGTGTCGAGGAAGGAGAGGCTCCTGAAACGACCAGGGAGTATGATAAATGAAGGGTCTGACCAGCCATGCCGAAATAGAACATCCAGCCAGAAGAATGGTAATGTCGGCTCCTGGCGATTTGACGGAGAACGAGGACGATGCTCGAGATCGAGATATTCAGAGCGTCTCCCAAATATGGGAGAATCGCAAGGCATGCTTTCCCGAGGTAGCCTTTCAGTCGCCGACCGATCCGGTCCTGCTCCGTCCATCTTCGCTTCTACCACTCTCACTCGCCGTACCATTGCGCTCCACTCCTTCCATGTCCTCACCTTCCTCATCCATGGCATCCAGTTCGGCCTGCAGAGGACTCGTTCTAGGCTCCAGTTGGTCCAGATCTTCCAGCAACTGTCTCGCCGGTAATTTCCACAGGCTTGTACCGCAACTGCGGTCTTTGGTCAACAACTCATCGATAAATTCATCCATGTGTGTGAGGACGTATGATTCTTTTCGCCTGCGCCGGAGTTTTCTATAGTCCTCGAGAAACGGCTCCAGTGTTTTGTAGATATCTGCCGGCTCGAACGTCAAGCGCACGTACAAAGCAGCCAACGCTCGAAGATACTTCCATTCCTCGCCCCCGTGGTTCAGATACTCCAGAATGATGTCTTTCTCCGGCACCAGGGTCAGCAGCTTAAATATCAAACATATGAACGGGGTCGGCTTCATCGAGACTCCATATGTGCCACCGATGTATGTGAGCTCTACTGCCCGGTCCAGTAGCGTTGCGGCGTTCAGCCCAAAGCACTGTTCTTTCCAGTATAATGAATCTGTGATTCGATCTCGAAGGGCCGTCTCGAGCAAGAGCGCCGGATTCTGGCCTCGAATCAGAGGGCCGGTATACCCGCGGTTATCAAGCGCGGTTGAAGCATCGGCGCGGTGAGTCATTGTTCGAGTCCTCGAAGGTTCAAGGCTGGCACTGAGGGAAATGGTAACAAGGGAGATGGGTGGTGTCGGATGTCGGTGTTCAGGTGAGTAGGTGTTCAGGTGGCGTCAAAATTGGGTGTTCTTGGAGAATCTCAACGGCAACGCATTGCAGCTTCAACCATACGGGACATGTAGGACAAGTTGAACGATCGCTTCTAAAGAATTCGCGATTTTGACACATTTGTTCTGCACATGTGCTCTCGCGCATTTTCCGTGTATCTGCACCAGATCGCATACGTCACTGCGCCAAGCGCGTGGTTGTCCCCCGCAACCAACATGTAAATAGATGAAGTCAGGATTTGACCCGCAGAACGGCTGGCTCTTGCACTGCGTCAATATATCATTGGCAGTCCAGGAACCTGATATAAAGCAGGATTTAGTTGATGACTACAGAGAGCCGTGCATCGGCTGACACACCATCTCCCCGCCGCCATGGTCCTCCTAACTTCGTCGGCTGTATCAGTCTTCATATCTAGCAGCGTCGTCTGCACTTTTACCTTTCTCCTCTTTCTTTCTGGATATGTACTCCAGCAGCGAACAGTCAGGTCTCTGCAGGAAGCAATACGCAGAGCACCAGAGCCGAGGCCAGTTCCGCCTTTGCCAGCGGTGTTTCAGAACCAAGAAAACGAGACCATCGACTTTGTTCTAGAGTCGCCAATCGACGTCCCCGAGCTCCATGTGATAGTGAGCGACGGCTCGGCGATACCGAAATCTTCAGAGAATAGTCAGCCTGCAGTAGAAGCAGGTCATGAGGGGGCACCTCCACCAGGGTCGGCCGAATATGGCGTCTGGCTCAGTCAAGTCGCGCAGAGAATGCCCGCTGCTCAGAGTCTTGCGGCAGATACCATGCAGAGCAGAGAACAACATCTCATTGCTTCGAATGACGAACAGTCGAGGGCAGAATCGACAACTCCAGAAGGACATCTGGCCTACATCTTTTCTCTCCCGCAGCCAATGGCACTTTGTTCCGCACTCGTTTTTACCAAGTGGCAGCGGCAATTCACGACTTTGCCTACGAAGCCTGGCATTATCCTCCTCTATCCGGCAACATGGGAATTAGAATCGGCTCCATCGTATACGGCAGCGATTGCGTTCATGCGGGAGATTCAAGAAGAGTACAACTTCGTATATCACCCTGTTCCGGTCAGCACGGCGTGGAACACCGAATCACAGCTGTTGGGCGAGTTCCAGAGGACGAGATGGGACTTTGATCGCATCATGTACCTACGGCAGCCGGGGCTGGCTCTGGACCCAGGTGCGCTGGACGCAGCCTTGCGCTTCTCCAGCTTGAAGTCATGGGCGCCAATCACCGCATCAGCCGGTTCGAATCCGGATATCCTCCTGTGGTCTGCCACGAAGGGCCTCTTGACACCACGAAGCGACCTTCGCAAACTGACTGCCTCGGTCGTCGCTAGCCACGACAACCGTCGTGAGAGGGAAACAGGTCTCGAGGCCGTTGCACAGAATGCGGCGTATGTGCTGCTCGATGAGCAAGATCTCGAACGTCACCGAGGGGAGAAGGAGTGGGACGGTGGTCTTTTGGGCCGATTTGAGAGGGAGAGGCAAAATGTGTGCCGTGGCAGAGGGTTATTGGGAGACGAGGCGAATGCGGTTTAATGGGCAAAAATGTGAATGTAAATCGATGACATGAAGGAATGATGCGCTGTTAGCCATGTTAGCACAGCTAGGCGGGAGGAGTACCGTAGTCATGATACCCAGCGGACTGAACTTGTTCAACCACTCTTGTATAAATGGGTATATTCTCAGTCCACCCACAGCAAGCTGACAGGCCAGTCGTAGGACATGGCATGGCCGATGAACCACGCCGCCACAGGATCTCAGTAGGCTCGCAAATGTCCTCTGGTAAAGCATAGGCTCATCTTAACCAAATCATGAAGGGAAGGAGCCACTTTTGGCGACCCTTGAGATTGTGGATGACATTAACTCGGTTGTTCCGGCATGGTAAAATCTCAAACCCAGATCACACTACGGTAATTGTCGGTAGACAGTTTCAGGAGCTGCTCATGGAAGGCAAAGATAGGGGACGAGCCCCCCATAGCCTGCTTCAAAGACAAATCTTTCCACGGGCCACAAGCCCTCTGGTGACGATGCCGAGGCTGCTGACAACTTGGGTCTGGGCTGAAAGGGTCCAGACTTTGTGGCTGGCTTCCCTGCTGAGTAATGACCAATAACGCCCCCCTGGATGACAGGGTTCATGACAATTTGAGAGTAAATCACCACGTTCCGGATGGTCCGCAACCAACCTGCTGCTCCACGACGTGACGTCTGGATGGTTTATGAAACTGGTCTCAGGAGACGCCAATGTAGGAGATTTGGGTTGTGCTCAACTGTATACGAGGTTAAGATACGGCCAAGCTGCTGGTGATTAAAAGCAGCAGCTGACGCCGTCCTTGGTCTTCTCTCACCTGGCACTTCTCTACCTTTGCACTCAATATAGTCCAACTAATAGTAATACCAGAACATCTACGAACCCCCGACACGCTGACACCACCAACTGACTCACCATGGCAACCCCAACATCCTCGGCGAAGCTGATTCCATCTGACCCTGACAAAGTCATGGTGATTCGCGATGTCACGCCCGACATCACCACCCTGAGTGTCCCTTTCCTCCGCTTTGGACATATCAAGATTGGCGGGCGCGGGACATTGGTGAAGCTCAAGACCGGATCTGTGGCCGTCTTCTCGCCGGTCGCCTTGACCGCAGCGGTCAAAGCCAAGGTGCAGGCTCTGGGTCCGATCAAGTACATCGTTGCCACCGACATCGAGCATCACATTTTCATCACGCCATGGGCCAAAGAATACCCGGAGGCTGAGGTGATCGGGATGGAAGGGCTTCCGGAAAAGAGAGAGGCTGATCCGGACACCAAGGGCATCAAGTTCAGCCACGTCTTCTCCGCGCTGAACAAGCTGGATACAAAGATCTCGCCAGAGTTCGACGACGAGTTCGATTACGAGTTTGTCCACTCTCACGTGAATAAAGAGCTCGTCTTCGTCCACAAGCCCACCCGCACCTTGATCGAGGCTGATCTTCTATTCAATCTGCCGGCCACCGAGCAGTACTCCAAAACGAAAGTCCACCCAAATTCGGGCATCCTGACCAAGCTCTTTGGCGGCGTGATGAACACTCGGGGCAACATGGTGTGGCAGAAGCGGTTCCTGTGGTATGGGGCCGGTGGCAAGGACCGGCCAGGGTTCGCAGAGTCCGTCAAGAGGATCCATCAGTGGGACTTTGACAGGATCATCCCCTGCCACGGCGATGTTATTGAGACGGGCGGGAAGACCACCTTCGACACGGTGACGGCATGGTTCAGAGACGGAAAGGTTTGATACCCGAAATAAGCAGGGAAGATCTTCGGCGTCTGCGACTTTGTATATCTAATGACAATCCATGGCAACCTATCGTTGTACGGAAAAACCCGGATATCATTTGCCCCGTTGACGTGGTGTCCGCCACAGCGCCGCCCAGAGCTGCAAGGTCGATCTTGTGCACCGGTCCTGGCCAGGACAACATCACCTTTGGATGTTGAAGAATATTGTCCAGCCATGACGTTGAGGTTCGACCTGTGACAGTCCACTTGTCTTGTGACCATCCCTCCTTGTGCCTGATCCTTGGCCCAACCGAGGATTGCCAGGTCAGTTCCATGCTCTCCTTGGCCGGCTTCGTGTCACGAACTTGCCTTGCCACGAGTCGCCAAACAAGGTCGGGCGGCGAGTGAGGATGCAAAGAACGCATTTAATCGCTTGAGCAGCAAGCAGGTTTGTGTCATCTCACAACCAGTGACTGTCTCTCTAGGCTTTCCTTGGGCGCCATTTTCTGCCGTACCTCCTTGACATCAACTCCTCATCCCTCACTCGTGTCTGTGCCTCTACTCTCAGATACAATAAATTGATACTCGTCCACAGTGTCCCATTGACCTGCCCAAGTTCTCCCCAATGCCCGTCATCTCTCGCATCCTCTCTGTGCCGCTGCGGATTGGCGAGGTCGCCTTTGGCGCCGTGAGTAGATGCCGGCTCTTCTGCAATTGACTTTGACAGCCTCTAGGTCGTCGCAGGCATCATCGGCAGCTACTTGGCCAACTACAACGCCGCCAGCAACTGGCCGCATGCCCGGTTCATCTACACTGAGATCGTCGCTGGTCTTTCCATTCTCTTGGCTCTGCTATGGATCTTACCCTTTGCCGGCGGCTTTTTCTCCTGGCCCATCGACTTGATCCTCTCCTTCGCATGGTTCGCTGCGTTCGGCCTTCTGGTCAACTTTGTGCACGGGACAAACTGTGGTGGTAGCACATTTGACTGGAGCAACATTACGCATGGCGGCGTGTGCAATCGCTGGAGAACTGCTGAGGCCTTTAGCTTCCTGAGTGCTATCCTCTGGCTTGCCAGTACTCTGCTTGGCCTCTGGTTCCTTCACCGTGAGCGACGCAAGGACATTCGTGCTGATGCTCCCACCATGGCTGAGGCCAATGGTGTCGGGTACGTCAGGCCTCACATAAAATAGACATTGCTGACGCCACGCCTAGTACTGTTCGCCGACCCTGGTACCGTCGTCGCCGTGCTCTGTGAGCACAATTCCGGTCATCGGTCTGAAAGTCACGACTGCCACGCTCCCTCCGTCTCGAGACCAGCATGTTAAATAAACCCACATCTGCGTCTGATCATTTGCGTGCTGCAATTACGATATCCATGATGGTCACGATACCACGGCAGCATTGATGTTCTAAATGGAACGAACCAACTTAATTCACCAACGCCCTATGAAACACGAAATTCAGTCTTATGTGTTGAGCCTTGCTCTGGTCTTTGTTAGCTTTGGCTTCTGCCCTAGCTTTGCTGTGCCCGATAATTCAGTTTCATTAAGATTAGATGCTATTGCTCGGCGCCTCCTGTCAGAGTCATCATGAGTTTTGCTAGCATTTATGATTGCCCCACAAGGCGTTTCCTTTATTTTGGCCTCTCAATCCTTGATGGCCAGTTGTTCAGCCACCATCAACAACGGAGACAGCCAGAGCAACGACGTAAGATGTAGAAACAGCCTGGTGCATACCAGAGGGCTGGAGCAATGTTTCAATCAGATATCAAATTTAACTCTCCAACACTTGGCTCGACTTGACTAGACATTCAAGGTGACCGTCGTAAGGTTTGAGCACTGCAAATGAGGCAAGCATGAGTAATCCAGTCAATAATTAGTGCACGGAGTAGTGTGAGGAAGGGCAAATTGCCCATTCAAAAAGAATAGGAATGGAACAGGGTTAGGAATGGCAATACTCCCAAGTTAGTACCACATCTCCTTTCCCTTCTGATCATCCGAGTGGTGGCAGCATCATTACATCAAAATCCAAACCAGTACAAGCCAGCCTGAAGATGACCCGTTCCATGATGTGCTCCACTCGCTCTCATTCTATCCCCTCCCCAACTTCTTTCGTGCTTCTCGATGCTTGGACTTTTTACTTCAACGTCGTCCGTGTTGAACCCACACCGGCATTCCCTTCCATCACTTCCATCGCTCTGAACAAAATCAAGTCAAGATAGGTGATAAGGACAATGGCTGATGCAGATGCAAGCAGGTAGAAAGAGCGGCGAGTGTTCCCAGAATTGGATCGGTATCAGCACCGCTCATGTGGAGACAATTAGGACCGTTCGAACAAGCGTGAGAGCCGAGGTGTGCGTGCGAAAAGTACGGGTACGGCTTGGTGGTTGGACTGTTGCACGGTCTCAGAAGTTGCCCATTGGAGAGCATGGTGAGCATGGCGAGCATGGGTGGTAATAAGGAGACCCAAGACGACCAATCGAACTTGACAGAATGTACACCCCGGATGGAATGCTCCTCATCCAACGTGGGCCGTGTTGAGGGTTTAATCGTGTATTGTCACTATCTGGGCTCCTCCGGTTCGCTGAACAGGCCAATTCCAAACCTTCCGCCGTACGTGTTGCGGCGGAGCAGCGAACAAGCTGTCGTCTTAGACCTCTCCTACGACTCGAACATGGCGAAAATGATGGGTGTTTGCATAAAAGCACGGTTCAGGCTCCTCCTTGGTACACGGGCGAATAAAATGATCGAAGAATTGTTGGTGATGGCGGATGGCGGTTGGAGGGTGATGACTTCCTTGGGCGGACCGCGGGCGGTCTGCTTACTCGTTGCTCACTGAGACGGGTGTCAGTTTATCAAGGTTCAAGGGGCGATCGGAGGGAGGAGCTAACAGATATCTCGTCCATGCCCAGGTCTTCACCAGCATTGGTGGCTTGAGCAGCACCGTTTGTGGCTGGGGCTGCTGCTTCAGTTGTGGTTCCTGCAGCAGCAGCATTGTTTCCTCCCCAATAGTCGGTCATCTCTGCGTCTAGCTCTTCGGCCGTCTTCGGCTTGGGTCTCGCGTTGCGGCCTCGTCGGGCCTTGGCCGGCTTGCCTGCTGTTCGTCCCTTGGTTCCGTCCTTGGCGGTTGCTTTCGTCGTTGTCGCCGATTTCGGCTGAGCTTTCGGATTGGCGCTGGTCTTGGTCAGTGGTGCTGACTTGTCTGCGCGTTTTGGATTTGCGTACGCAACCCGTTCCGCGAGAGACTTTGTTGGTGGGAGTTCGGGGACGCTGCTCGCGTCCATAACCACTTCAATCTAGTCCAGTCAGGTGCTGCCTAGGGGCATGGGACATCCGTCGGGCTTGCCTTCATTGGTCGCTTATCCACCAGCATTCCGTTGAGATCTTTCGCAGCCTTGGCGGCCAGGTCGGGTTTTCCGAAGATAATATCGGCAATTCCTCGACTCTGACCATTCTGATTGTATTGCAATGAGACTTTCTTGACAGAGCCAACAGATTTGCCAAAGTATTCCTATTCGTCCACGTGTGATCAGTAATCCGATGGGTCAAGTGTGTAATAGAATGCCTCGCGACGAATCCAGTCAAGGAGTATAACATCTCTCTCGAGATCAACAGTCGCCCAGATATGCATCGAAGGGAGCATCAGCAAGCATGCCACAGTCAGCAAGAGCAGTCCAGCACGCGTCGGGAGGCGGTGATGGTGCCGAATGTATAGCGAACGTTTCGAGTTGGGACGATCTGACCAACAAGATCATGATTCGGTGGAGCGCAGAGACGCCAAGGAGGCCAGGGTGTAAATCCGGTCAGACGAGAGTAGTCATGAAGGCACGGTCTTTGTTGCCAACGGGAGTATCCTCCCCACTCCCTCGTCGTTGCAGAGTATCGCATCTCGCCAGTTCGCGTGTGGGGAGAGGACGAGATAGGACCACGTTTGGGCGACGTGGACGACTCAAGAATGAGATCGTAATGATCGCAACCGTGACGGCCACGGCCATCGTTCTGTATCAAGCTCGTTCCCATACGTGTGGCAACTGGGCCACGCGATGATGGACGATCTCATCATCCGTATGTGGCGCTTCCCGGTAAGACGACTCGCTCCGGTTCTGCTGTGCTGGGCTGGGCTGCTTCTGATGGCTTCGCTCGCTGATGCCCCGTACACGCGTGATGAGGAATATCAAAGCATTTCTGCGGACTGACATTCCACCAGGCCGATCTGCGCCAAACCCTTCGGACGGTGGCTAGCCGTCGTGCCGGGAGCGGCAAGATCATGGCTTCTCCATCTCGTTGTATTGCATCGCATAATTGACGAGCGAGCAAGACGTCGAGTCGGCGAAGCCTGCCGGCTTGCCTCAAACGCCAGCGTTCTCAGCGTGGCATTTTGTGGTCCTTGGGTATATCTATTCCGCCTCGACATCTTCGAAAAGGCTTCGACAGGAGCGAAAGGACAGCAGGCGGCGCGCGGCGATGGAAATCCAAGGTCGTAATGCCTCTTCATCAACATACCTTGATCTGGGCTTCGTTGACGTCGTAGGGCTAGAATGAGTTAGTGATGACCAGCTCTGCGCATTCCAAGCGCCGAGGGATGACATACAAGTCCGCTGACGACAATCTTGCTCGATTTTGGTTGAGCTGCAGAGCCAGCTGCAGGTTTGATAGCCGATTTGATGGGCTTGGTTGCCTTTTTGACACCACCAACAGGAGCAGTCTTGCCCGTGGCCTTGCCCACGACTTTGCGACGGCGCAGAACTTCGCGCTTCGCCTTCTTCTGGCTATCGATGATGGAGTCCAGAGATTGATCGAGCCTGCCAGACATCTTGAAGCGATGGAGAGCCGATTCAAAGATGCTTGTCAAGGGAGACGCGTCGATTGCAGTCGCGGCGGTTGCGGTTGCGGCTGCGAGGAGAGACGACCGTGTGAATGGGTCGTGCACAAGTCCTAATCGACGAACAGCTGGGAAAGCTAACCGAGTTGTTGAGAGAAGAACTGGATCTGATGATCAAAGAAGGCACGAAATAGCAATGAAAGGGAGGTCGCCGTCGAAGAAGGGATGGAGGAAAAGTGGCGCAGAGACTGTTGCCGGAGGCTAGAGGTCAGGAGGCAGCAGCGGCGCATCTACAACTGCAGACGGGGGAGATGGGTGCCAAGCCGATCTAGTCCGTGTTCGGCGAGATTGTCTGGTTATCACGTGCACCGCTCGAGTATGGACGGACTGGCGACTTTGAGTGTCCCAGATGGTAATTGGGCCCGAGTCTGCGATAGCACTCCTTCTGCCAGGCCATGCACACCTGGGTGATTTCTGAATCTCGGTCGGTTCCCGCGATCTCGGTGTAGAATGTCAGACATCGTCCCGTCCAGCGGCGACGGGATATAAAATGCCGTGTCCAAGGCCATTGCTTTGCTCACGACTCAGCTTTTCAGCGCTTCCAGTCTTCCACGCATTTGCTCGAGTTCGGCCTCCCTCTCTTCGATATTCTCCTCCTCTTCTTCCACCGGGACTTTGGGTACTTGTTGCTCAGGCGCCCCGAGTCTGCCCTTCAATACCTCGCTCAGGACTTTGTCCACCTCGCTCTCTGCTTCTTCGTCCTCGTTTTCGAGTAATTCGTTATTGGGCAAGGCGTCTCCGACCATCTCTTCAATGATACCAGCCCTCATGAGCTCTTGGCTGAGTTCTTGCATACTGCCCGTCAATTCGGGTAACCGGATCAGAGTGTTGACGTCCTTCATGATGCTGGTGCCGGCCTTCAGGCTTCCCTCGATTCTGCGCACGGAAAATGCCTCGGTCACCTGCATCTGCACACTTTGTAATTGGGCCTTGCTCGTATGGAGTCGCGCCGCCTGCTTCCGCACTCTGATAAGCTCACGCGCATAAACGCGAGCCTCAGCGGCCGCCTGCTTGGCTTGCGATGGGTTCTTCTGCCCTCTCTTGGATGAATTGAGTATTAAACTTCTCGTCTTCTGTTCGACGACCTTCAGGTTCACGATATCCCGATCCAAAGCACGGACGTTCTTGCGGATGATACCGTCGCATTTCCGTTTCTACTTTGCCGTCAGAATGCGTGGCGAGAGGCGTGGAGAAGAACCAACCTGCTCCTGAGGATCGGGCTTGAAAAACACCGCCTTGAATGACTGCATCGTGGTTCTGGACGGCGCAGGAGATTGGTATGATTCCCAAATTTAGATGGTCTCTCTGGGTGAACCGAGCATTTCCCTACAAAAGCATGCCCATAATGGATCCACGCAGGTCTGGGCACTAGGCCGCAGGGAATGACAGAGTGAGGAAGAGGTGCACAACACCTCCAGCAGTGACCATGGGCAGTATATGTTGTCGTGCAGATGACAGTAGGGCTGACACTAGATACAGTAGATCTGTGCCGGCGGATATGGTGGCAGGCCTTTGGCTCCCTGGTGGGGGTTCCCCGGCCGCGGCGCCAGAACGGTGTTGCTTGTGCTTCTGCCTTGTGTGGGAGCTTCGATGTCATTCGCCGCATTTCTTAGAGCCTGGTCTTCAAACTTATACACACGCACACACACACTCATACACACTCATACCCAAACCGACATCCTAACTTCTCCTTGCCGTGTGCAGCCTTTGAACTTTGCTGGCTTAACCCTGGTTGTCTCTCTTCAGCGTCTCCACTCCTCAAAATGTCTTCGGAACCGCTGACGCCAGAAAGTGGGTGCTGGTGCTTGTTTGTCCCGTCACTCAGGCCTCCCCTTGAGGTGATATGTCTGCCTTATCGGTCATTACTAATGTGACACGCGTACAGTTCTCTGGGCGCAACGCTCCTCCAAGGATGACCCCGAAAAGAACTACATCTACCTCACCATCAACGTCGCAGACGTTCCGAGGGAGTCCCTCAAGCTGGACCTCAAACCGACCGGTCTCAAGTTCAGTGGCGTCTCCGGGGTGAAGAAGACGCCCTACCATATTGAATTGGAATTCTACGCCGAAATCGACGTCGAGAATTCCAAAACCCACCACACCAATGCCAACATCCAGTTGGTACTTCGCAAGAAAGAGCTCAAGGAGGAATACTGGCCGCGTCTGCTCAAGAACCCAGCCAAGGTCCATTACCTTCGCACAGACTTCGACAAGGTATGAGCACAGCGTTGTTCTTCCAAGATTGACGCAGACCATACTGATCAATGACCACACCAGTGGGTGGACGAGGACGAGCAAAACGAAGCGCCCGAGGATGACTATATGAACCAGTTTGGCGGCGGCGCCGGTGAAGATGGCGGCTTCGGTGGGATTGACTTTTCGAAACTCGGCGGCGGCGGCGGTGACCTGCCCGGCATGGAAGGCCTGGGTGCCGGTGAGGGTGGAGAAGGCGAGGACGAGTCGGACGCTGATATGCCTGATCTGGAGGAGGAGGAAGATGATGACGATGAAGGGGAAGCAGAAGGAGAAGGCAAGGGCAAGGGCAAAGAGGCTGCCTCCAAAACTGAGAAGGCCGCATAGAGCTGGAAGATTTGCGCACCACCATCGATCGGATCGACGAGCATCCCGCAACTCTAGAATACGGCACGACGAAATCACAGCCCCAGTGCAGCCAGAATAAGGTAGCTTTCAGGAAGAGATGCCGGAGCCCGGTGTTGGGGAAGGCTAATGGTAGTAGTCAACGTGGATCTTTCCAAAGGAATCTTATGGCTACACTTTTGGTACAAGGTTTGCGTGGCCGACACTCCGCTGTGATTCAAGGCGTCGGTGTCGACTCCCAAATGCTCGTCTCACGTCAGGTCCTTCCCTCCTTTACCTTTTGCACCTTTTTACACCTCTGTACACCTCTGTACACCTCTTTATACCTCTGTACACCTCTTTACACCTCTGTACACCTCTTTTACACCTCTTTTTTGTTTCTTTCCACCATGCATGGAAGCAGGAATTGCCAATGTGAGCTATGCATTCACGACGCCGTCGATTTGCATCTTTTCTGGCCCATCTTGTCCGGCTCTGAAGCCAAACCACGTGGCCTGGCCAGGCCTCAAATCGACGTCTTCTCTGGTGCAGGGCGAAGAGGACAGAATAGTGTCCTGTCAATTTTGATCGACCGCTAGCCAGGAGCTGACCATGCCAGGAGGACTGACCACGCCAGGAGGAATGACCATGCCAGGAGAGACATTTGTCGAGGATCATATTCTCAAGAAGGTCTAAATCAACCTCCCCTTCGTCGACGTTCCCAGACGCTTTCCTTGATATTTTCCTGACCAGTCTCCACGGCATACGTTCCCTTCGCATAATCGCCGCTCCCACTCTCCCGCCGCTCTCTCTCGAGCATTTCGTCAAACTCTTTCTGTGCCTGAGCCCGGGCCAGCTGCCTCTCTTCCTCGCCTGTGGAAAACAAAGGGCCATTACTCTGGCTCTCAAATCCTCTGCCTGGCAAGCTTCTTGACGGCTCGTCTCGACCGTGTCCTTGATTCGTCGATTCGGGACTCGCTCCCCGTCCCCCATCACCTTGGCCAGCAATCCCTCTCCGAATTCGAGCCCATGCGCTGCCAGCAGGTTTATACGGAGCCGGGGTAGTCGTATCCAGGCCGTTTCCAGCAGTGGGAGACGCGTCGTCGAAAAAGAAATCCGAGCCAGTCGAACTCGAATCCTGAGGCTTTGGGGTGGGGATCGGCTTCTGGCCGTATGCGGCAGGAGAAGACTGCTTGGATTGGCGCTGCGCCGTGGTGGACTCCGTTAACATGCTGCTGTCGGTGGTCCCGTCCGCGTAGGCACGATCACTGCTAAAGTCCTGACCGCCAGGGTATTCCTCGGAGAGATATCCTTCGCTATTGGAAAACTCTCGAGACTCTGGTTCAACATACGGCCCATCATCTCGTTGTGTTTGAGGCTGAGGGCCCGCCACTCCGCCCGGGGCCGATCTGACCCTATTCGAGTTGATCCTATCGAAAGCACCTTTCATATCCTTGAGGACGTCCTTGGTTCGGTCGTCACGGTAAAGGCCAACCATCATCGTGGTATCGCCGAGGCTCGCGAAGAGAGGCTGGGCTAAGAGCAGCCCAATAGCGGCGTAGACATTGCCTCTGGTAATCTGCCACATAAGCCGAGCATATTGACCTCTCAGGATCGGGAGATAGGCATTGGGAAAGGCGTCATATCTCTCCAGTGGTTTGGGCTTCATGAGTGGAAACTTCATCTTGTCTTTGCCCAACCATGCCATGGCGTAACCACCGCCAAATCCGAAGAAAGTGCCCGCAAAAGAGTACAAAGTCCTCTTTGAGGAATAAAATGCAAACCCTTCCGCCTCTGTCTGTGTCAGGGGCCTTCCGGCCATGTTTTCTGCCCCCCGGATTGCGTCAATGACCAAGGTGCCGCTGACCGTCGTTCGGCCTGAACCGCCGTATAGGATCCATTTGGATAGTCCTCCTAATGGCATTGACTCGAACGGAATTCGGTAGTACCGAGGCACTCCTCGCAACTGATAGCCTATATTCAAAATTGACGGTTCGACAGTGACGGAATAATGAGATCGGATCTCAGACACTTCTTTCAAGATCGAACCAGGTGCTTCGCCTTCACCGGCCTTGACTGGACGTGCACCTGGGCCCAGTGACGGCGGGAGCCGAGATTGGTGTTCTTCTTGAGACGACATCTTGACGCAGAGAATGCAGAGAATGACCCGCTCTTGGTCCTCGGAGGTCGACGGCACACGGGTTAGGTGCACATCTTGGAGAGAGTATGTGCTCGGTGCAACCCAGACCTGATCTGGTGGAGTTGGAGAGTTTGAATGGAGGTTGAGACTGATGCGACTGACAAACGCTGGAAGCAGCAGACATGCTCTGAGCGCAGAAGCTCCGGACCATCTGAGACCGCCAACTGGCAGTTCCCCCACAGACCAAGTCCCCACCAGGACTTCACGAATCTTCATTCAACTAACAGTCACCATCGGCGATCCCAAGCAGCACAGCTGTACACTGTGCACGCTCGAGGAGGAGAGACCTGTGTCATCCTCTTTTCTCATCGCAGTTGCCACCTCAGTTTCCACCACCTCAATCCCACACTCTATCCAGCATGGCGCCCAAAGGCAAAGGTGTCGACCAGCCGAAAAAGGCCAAAACTACCGTGGAAGACAAGACGTTTGGCATGAAAAATAAGAAAGGTGGCACGGCGAAAAGACAGATAGCACAACTCCAGGCACAGGCAAAGTCGAACAAATCACCCGAAGAGAAGCGCAAGGAGGCTGAGAAGGAACAACGGCTGAGAGAAAAGGCTGCCGCGGAAGCCGCCAAAGCGGAAGCCGCAGAACTCTTCAAGCCGGTCCAAGTGCAAAAGGTTCCGCTTGGGGTTGACCCCAAGACGGTGCTTTGTCAGTTTTTCAAGCAAGGCCACTGTGATAAAGGCAAGAAATGTAAATTCAGTCACGACCTGGATGTGGCCAAGAAGGTGGCCAAGAAAGATCTCTATCAGGACACGAGAGACAAGGAACAAGAGGAAAAGGAGAAGGACAAGATGGAGGACTGGGACGAGGAGAAGCTGAGAAAGGTCGTCGTGAGCAAACACGGCAATCCGAGGACGACGACGGACAAAGTGTGCAAATATTTCATTCAGGCCGTCGAGGATGGCAAGTACGGTTGGTTCTGGACATGTCCGAATGGAGGTGACAAGTGCATGTATAAGCATAGCTTGCCGCAAGGGTATGAGGATGGCTACCTTTGGCTGTTCCAAAGCACTAACTGTTGGCAGATTTGTGCTAAAGACCAAAGAACAAAGAGCGGCAGAAAAGGCACTCATGGACAAGTCTCCTCTCAATACTTTGACGCTTGAGGACTTCCTGGAGTCGGAGCGGCATAAACTCACCGGCACGCTCACGCCAGTGACACCCGAAACGTTCGCCAAGTGGAAGAAAGAGCGTCTCGACAAGAAAGCAGCCGAGGAAGAGGCGCGGAAGGCGAGGGAGGCGACCGGCAGAGCCATGTTTGAAAGTGGCAACTGGAAGGACTCGGATGAAGAAGATAGTGATGATGACGATGGCGGCGACGACGACGACGGCGACGACGACGACGACGGCGACGACGACGACGACGACGATGGAGACCGCGACACATGGAACCTTGAAGCCATGCGGAGGGAGACCGAACGACTTAGAGCACTCAAGGAAGAACAGCGATTGGCGGGAGCGAATGGCGAGCCAACTCCCAGTACAGATGGGGCTGACGGCAGCATCAGCGGTCCGGACCAAGACGACGACGATGGAGACGGTGATGGAGGTCAAGAATAAAAATTGTATTCTCCTTCGTCCTGGTTACGATTTGGATGCGATTTAGCGACAGCGTTTGAGACGGTCGGTTGGCAAGGCTGGGCTATTTCGAGAGGACCATGTGGAATATCCTCAAGACTGGAGTAACATCAGACTCTGTCCTTGGGCTTCGAAAGATGATTCACAAGTCCTGTTCATACAGATATTCGACGCCATAGAGAAGACCAGGGCATGCAGAGACAACAGGCTGGTCTTGTGCAGAGTTCCAGTGTGCCCAAATCGGAACTAAGTTCCCCGCGATAAAAGCAGGTCCCTATGTCGTATGCCCAGCAATGTCCTCCCTACACTTCGCAACCCCCCGAGACTCGCCCATCACCGCGTTCGGAGCGTCATAAGTGGCATCTTGTGGCTGCCAGGCCTCTGAGCCGTATGGCAGCTATATTACGTCGGCAGGTTGAGTAGACTGGCACGAACCGCGTCCAGGGTTGGGCGCACCTACAAGCAGCTACAGCTTCGACCGGGTAGAGAGTCTCGCATCTCCAGCCGACAGTGAGAGCCTTGATTGTGATGGCTACACCACAGCATCATGGCTCCATCCCTGGTTACAGACCAGGACCAATACTGAAGTATGCGATAACGCAACTCGCAGCCGAGCGTTCTACTAACTGAAGCCAGCGGACCGAAGAAAGCATTCCTTGCCGCCATCGTCCTCATTCCTGTTGGGAGCTACGTCTACTTGAGAGTGAGGCAGTCAAATGAAAGGAAACGGCAGAGGTTGTTGGAAGAGGAGGGCAGGAGGAATTGGATCCAAGCGGAGAAAGACAGGGCGAGAGATCTGAGTGTCAAGGTCAACCGGAGTGGTGGTGGAGTCTGAAAAGGTCTGAAGGGTGAGAAGAGCGGGATTGCATAGTCACGATGGCGGCAATGAGTTTGTTGGTGAAGAGTTGGTGATACAACTAGAGGAGGGTCATGAAGATTGTCTGCATTCTGCATGCTGCCTTTGTCGATATCGAGTGCGGGCAGAAGCAATGGCAGGACGCCAGCACCGCGCCTGCGACTTCGATTCCTGACATGTATGTGAGCCATCATGTGAGACATGATGGCTTTCTTGGACGGCCATTCATTGGGGTCATAGCTCCCTCGCCTATCGCCTGAGAACAAGTCCAGAGCAGCGTGAGCCAGTTCTTACGGATTTATGAATCCCTGGAGGAAGGTAATGATGAGATGCCGCTTGAATCCTTCAAATACTCTTAATAATTCCATCCAGGCCAGTTCTTGTCCTACCATGACCGAGAAGACACGGATTCAGCTCAAGATGCCTGCCCTGAACGTGACCGCGACACATGGTCCAACCAGGAAGACAATCGTGATCGAAGCTCCAACGACCTCAAGCTCCAACGACCTCATCCAAGTGGGCTACGGTTCAACGGAGGATGACGATGACGACTCTGGCATGGTGGTCCAAGACAGTATTGCCGAAACGATAGAAACCCCGTGGTAGGCAAGGTCCAGCCATTGGATATCTTGCAGGGATTGCCATGATGAAATGATGAGAAGGAGAAAGAAAAAGGCGAAACGTCCCAATAACTTTGAACCGACTCTGCCGGACATTCCAGGTTTGACATCCACGAGGACCTTGGCTCGACAGTCATTCCAGATCATTCAGCAGGATCCGTATCAGCGAAGCTAGGTTGTATAAAACGGCAGAGGAAAGGGCTCGAGAGTCGAGGGATCCAATGACGCGTTGGACCCAACAGACGGACAATCTTGATCCCTTTAGCCCGTCTAGCGGGCAGAAGGCAAAGAAAGCGGGCAAGTCGAAGACGCCTGGCTGGTGAGACAGTTGTCTGGAAGGCGGCCAGCGGGTAAGTGGCGGGCGAGGGAGTGCGAAGAAGGATCGTGGCATTTGGACTTTGGTTGCAATCCATGAGGGCACGTCGAAGCTCCTGGACAGACCAATAGAGGACGTACCAAGTTTGGCAGGTTGGCCCCATTCATGGCTGGAATAGATATCGATTCTGACTGGAGTCGTCTTGCACAAAAGACCAACTCCGCACACTCTAGACAAATGCCATGATTGGAAAGAAAAGGGCATCTCATACTGGGAAATTATTGTCCAAGATCTTCGAACGTGAGAGCAGTATTGAAACCTCGGCGGCATGATATTTAACTTTATCAAACAGTAGGAATAGGGTCCGGTAGCGCCATCACTTCTCTCTGCCGATCTGGCCCTTCTTCTCGCAGATGGGGACTCCGAGGAGGTAGGATAAAAAGAAGGGGAATGCTGCTCTATCTAACAGACGGACGCCGCTGACGGTCGACTGAGGCTGCCGCGGAATGCAACGAGCGATCACCCGCTTTGATGCTTTTGCTTCATCGATTCGTCGCCGTAGTTGTCATCGTACTTTATATTCAGTATTCGGTAGATGTGCGTCTTCGAGGACAGTTGGAGAGGGATGGCTAGGGATTGGGAGAAGTGCTTCCAATTGGTCAGCAACTCGCCTGCATATTTACGTACACCAAACCAGCCTTGGCCTTTTTTTGGGATCCGCCCTTGGCCTGGCGTACTCGGTATGCTTCCTAGTACCTGCGATCACACAGTCAACTGCACGCAGCTCGCTAGCACCAAGACTAGGCCTGGAGCTGGCGAGCCGGCACATTAGTGTACTCACAACCACAGTCCTTGGTCGTGCTTGGGCTGAGAGAAATTGGGCCGTCAACAGTCAACAGAGTGAGAGCCAGTGTACAGCTGCGGGACTCGTCTTCCAGCAGACTGGGTCGGTGTGGGCTCGCGCCGTTGCGAAAGCCTGAGGTCCATTTCTGCAGGGTCTGAGAGAGAAATTCTCCGAGCTGGAGCACGTACGCCCTCCATCTTCTCGAGTGCTCTCGTCATGTGTCAATGACTGTCAGACCGTATGTTGTGCGACGATCTGTTTAGCTCCCTCCAAAGACGTCCTGCGGAGACTCGGGCACCACTGCAGGTCATCCCGTTCGCGCAGCACTGCGGTTAGACGTCTTCCGCCATTCCACAGTCTCGTCGGTAGCGCAAAAACTCCGGCTTATCGAGCCGCGGTGTCCAGCGTCAGCCAAAACCGTGGACCTTGGATGCAACCCGGGCCTTGCATGAGATCGGCCAAGCCCCGTTGTCGCGCCCATCCCTTCATCGTCGTGCAGCGTCATCCTTAAAATAGGCATGGGGATGTGGATGTGGAAGCCCGGTGACGTCTGTCCATCCATCCATCTGCGTGGACTCTGGCTGGCGTGACTGAGGTTCTCAACCGAGGTATTGACCTTTGTCAGTGGCGATGTGAAGAGTGGTCCTACTCCTAACCGTGCTTCCACTATTTGCACCGTCGTCGTCGTCTCGTGATGGCAAGGAGTGAATAAGAAGAATGCGAGGCAGTAGGCAAGGCGGTATATAGTCTTCCTTCCAATGCTGGCATCTGTGTAACCGCCGAAGAGTGCTGGTTCCTGGGTTCGGCGCGGGGGCGGTGGTGTGCTGGGAGGGGAATGAGAATTCTAGGGCACCCCCTTGTCGAGGGCGGTGGGCGTCGCAACGTGATGGTGGCGATGATTGGCTGGTGGCGGTGATGGAGGCTGCAGGTGCCCGCCACTTCTCCTCCAACCGTTGCCCTCTACGCGCCCAAGAGGATTCGGAATTCGGTGTGCCTGTTCATCTCTTCCACCAGCATTTCGACGATCAGATGAGGCCGAGTTGAACTAACGATGATTCGACCACAGAGGGCACTGCTCCGTCCGCTTCCCTGCTTCACACTGCGGGGCCCGCAATCAAGCGCCAGCTCCCCAGCACAGCCAGTAGAGCTTTCCAGACCGGGTGCCATCACCTCGTTGGTACGTCAAGGAAATGACTGCTATCCTCTTCATCGTGGACAGCTTCCACCTTGCTGCGCCTCTTATTGTCCCAGCCTGGTATTTCCGAGTGCTGAGAGCCTTGTTTCAGCGGCTCATCGGCCACCGGATATTCACTCTGTTGTTTCTCTCTGCCCTGCCTGAGCACCGGCATTTCAACCCGGAGCCTGCTGCGTGGCGCCGTGCCAGTGTCCGTCCTGTCTGGACTCTACATCCTTCACCACGCTTGCATCGTATTGTCCTGCTCGCGGCGGTACAGGGCCTGCCGGAGGGCATTGGAATTAAGCGCCAGTCGCGAAAAACCATATCCTGCCACGGTCCATATCTCGTGGGACCTCCCCTGATACCGGTCCAGATCCCAACACCCACTGCGCCGGATAAATTTGCTTTTGAGCTTCGGAACATGCCATTAGGGGGCATTGCATAGCGCCGCCCCAGGTGGGTTTCTCGATTTTTCACCGACCTGGCCACCGCACCGACATCTCTGACTTGTGGGCAGTCGCTCAACGGGGTTCTTCGTCGCACAGGATGTCTGCCTCTGTCGGTCTTTCGCGGCAGAGATCGGCCACGAACAAGTCAAGAGGAGGAGGAGGCAGCACGGCACCCACGATATCCAAGGGAAAGGAGCCGACCAAAGATCTCTCCTTCGAGCCATGCGCAGCCACTTCGTCTCTGTTACTTTTTGCCCAGGGTCCCACCGTCATTTGTCTACACCATGACACGTTGACGATGGAACGGCGGTTTCAACGGCATGCCGAAGATGTTGTCTTGATCTCGGCCGACAACGTCAGTGAGAGCGGAGCGGGAAGATTGGTCGTCACCTACGACATTGGGCAAACCGCCTTCGTCTGGGACCTGTTTACCGGGATCCAGTTGTCGAGATTCGTCTCGTATGAACCGCTCAAAGTGGCGCATTGGATGCGGAATGGCAATATCGCGTTTGGTGCGTGTCCTGAATCGTCCACGTCGATAATCGCCACTTACGGGCCACAGGAAACGTGAAAGGTGAGGTCATTTTATTTGAGCCGTCCACCAATCAGTATGTCTCTGCGCGCACGATATTTGACCCCATCACGGCCATTGCGCCGTCGTCCGACTGCAAGACATATGCCATAGGGTACGTTCTATCCTCTCCCATGTGACGTCGTCCTCACATTGACGCAGGTACAACAATGGTTCCATCTTGTTGGCGGCGTTGCAACCGAGCTTCACCATTCTGCACACCCTCACGACGTCTCGGGCCCCGTCCCCGATTGTAACGCTGACTTGGCACGCGTCCTCGTCCAAACAAAAGTCCGACATGCTGGCCACCCAGACCGCGGACGGTGATCTCAGAGTGTGGAGCGTGTCGAAACCTCCGACGGCCGAAGCTCCGAAAGTGATTCGCGTTTTGAAGCGACCGGATGCGTACATCCCCGAAAGAAATTGGATGTCCTGGTCCAAGAACGGTCGCATTATTCAGTTTTCTGACAGGTAAGTCCCGAGGCCAGAGACGGACGTGACCGAGGATGAGTGCTGATGGAACCGGACAGCGAAACTTGGGCCTGGGATGTCCGGACCAAGCATGTCGCGTACGAGACCATCCCCACGGTGGACGGCGTCAGGGCCATCGCTATTTATGGCCCGACCGGCACACTGTTCACGTTTGGACCAGACTACACGATCCAGCAGTATGACGTCGAGAGAGCTCAGCTGGTCGCAAGCGTTCGCCACGTGCCGATGACGGTGCCACCGACTCCACCAGAGGACAACAAGGCGCTGAACTGGATGACCACGGCAGCAGAAAACGAAGAGGAGGTCACTTCGCCGCTGGGTCGAGTGCGTCAGGAGTTGCACGCCGCCGAAGCCAGCCGATTGGATCGCAATCAGGTCGCCAGTCCTCAATCCCAGCCCAATGGAGCCACATCGACCGCTCACAAAAGTGCTGTGCGAAAGAGACATCAAGATATGATGGCCTCCCCGGCAAACAAAAGTGACTACACCACGACATCCTTTGAGACGGGCCCCCAATCGCAAGGCCTTCGAGAATCTGGATATGGGGCAGCCGCCCATCCCCAGACCTATCAAACTCACTCTCCTGGGTCCGCCCGGTCGACCAGAAAAGCTTCGCGCCTGAGACAGGAGGTGATCATGAGTCCCGAAGAGAGGCCCGTGATCGATCTCTTCCCCTTTATCCGGGCTCGTTTGAGTGACGTGCCATTTCGGGCACCCAAGTCAACAGACGAGGATCACATGTCGCCCGACGACCTCCGTCGGCAGATGTTGAGCGTCGTGTTCGGCTGGGATGAAGACATTCGAGACCTGATCCGATGTGAGCTGAGCCAGCATCCCCAAGACAGTCAGAATGCAATATTTCTGTCCAAGTGGTTGGATGATGATCCCGATCATCTGGCCGAGATCATGGGGTCCACCAGCCTCATCTCCAACATCGACTGGATGTTGTTGGCCCTGGGTTCCCTGAGCAGTCAAGCCGGCAGCGCCAAAAAGATTACGCAGATCTTTATCGAGAAAATGCTCACCAAAGGCGACATCCATGCGGCCGCGACCTTGATGTTGGCCGTGGGCGATCAAACCGACGCCATCGAGGTCTATGTATCGCGCAGCCATTTCATGGAGGCCGTTTTACTCACCTGTTTGCTGACTCCCACCGATTGGCAACGGCAGTCATTTCTCGTGCGGAAATGGGGCGAACACGTCGTCGAGAATTCTCAGCAGGCTCTCGCCATCCGATGCTTCTCGTGCACGGGGGTCGAGCCCTCTGATCCTTGGACCTCGCCCGCGGCTCAATTGGCAACACGAGGGCCCGATCACTTGACACCGGTTCAGCCGGCCAGCAGCATCGTCCCGCCCGTCCAACTCGTCCAGCCCGTCCAGCCTGTGCAACTTCCACTAATTTACCAGAAAACGCTGGAAAGGAGGAGAACGCTCGACGCTCCCACGCCGATCGCGATGCCCGCTCCGCCCACACCGTTCCGAACGGCCATGGCACAAGGCACACGGATCACGCCTCAGACCTCGGCTCTCAAGCTCATCACTTCCTTCAGCACGCAGACGAATCAATACAAGTTCCCCGGCCTTCGGCCCAGTGATCGCACCCCGACCAATGTCGCCGCGGTCACCCCGATCGCTGAGTCGGCCATCGACCGGTCGGCTCTGTCTCCGGGCGGGCTGGGTTCGTATCGACTCAACAACGCGCGCAGCATCAACAACGTCTTGTCAACGAGGGCGGCTGCTTCCGGCAGTCTTCATACGCGCAGGCTGCCATCCATCGGTGAGACGCCGATCGACGTCGACGCGCCTCCCCTGCCGGTGCCGGTGAAGAAGTCCAGGTCATTCCTCACCCCGGCAGATTCCGGCTCAGACAAGGAGAAGGAGAAGGCGGTGGCGGATGATCAATCTGCACCTTCATCCAATGTGCCAGCCGGAAACGACCAACCATCTTTGCTTCTGACATCGGCACGATACGAGCCGGCAAATACATCCGCGCGAGAGACGCCTCAGACCGCCCTGGGGCCGCAGACAACCATCAGATATCCAGAACTGTACAACAGTCTTGCTCAGCCGGTGGACAATGGAGAGATGGACGTGATGGAAGCCCTGCGACCTCGGACGGGGTCAAAGAGTCGCAGGCCCGATGGGCTGTCCATCCAAATGGTACCGGTCCAAGAAATCGACGCCCCAGAGGAGTATCTGCCGTCTGTGAGCTATGACGAGGTTCCCAGCCGACCGGCCACGACCGAGTCATATTCGGCCACCCAACTGGACACCACGGGCGAATATACTAGTCCGCCCACGACAGGAAACAGTTATCGTGGATTAAAAAGTCCCGCCGTCACAGGCCGGAGCTTGGATCAATACATCAGCAGCCTCGAACAGGCATACTATTATGACAAGCATGCTCGCGCGAGGACCCACAGTAGTGCGAGTAAACAGTCCAGGGAGGAGCAGCCGCCGGCAGAGAGGAAGAAGAACCGACACCACCACCGCCACCATCACGGCGGCGAGACGGACGAAATGCGTGGCAGGGACGAGCGGAGACCCGTTCCATCCGCCAAGCGTTCTCCGTCCTCGCCTGTGCCCATGTCGCCGGAAGATATACGCATGTACAGCGCCAGTGCAGAGAGTTTTGATTCTCTGTACAGTTCCAACGCGTCAGCGTCCGCGCTCGACCGTACAAGTACACCTGCGAGTCAGTCCAATCTCAGCCGACGAGGTTCGCAATCGACGACCAAGGGCACCCGACGTCGACGGCGGTCTCGTTCGAAGCCCAGCAGCGCGAAGGGCCGAGATGGAAGCCGTGTGGTCAGCCGGCACGCCAGTCCTGAACCTTCCAGTGCGCTCCACCGAGACCGAGGACGAAGTACGTCTCGAAAAGACGGCGGGCACGGAGGACCCCGATCTCCATCGTCGCCGCGGCCCATGGTCCCGTCGGAAGATGATCGACAAGGTCGCTCTGAGACCGACGCCGCGCTCCGTCTGGTGTCGCAGGACCGCCAGAGACTCCATCGGAGCACCAGCAGACGTCCCGAACGAGGAACGAGTGCACGCCGAGATCCGTCGCCCGACCGACGACGACACCGAACACGGTCGCGCAGCCGACAAGCGGAAGACCGCGAGCAGGGCCTGAGGAGGAGAAGCAGTCACAGTGAGCGATCGAGACGTCGCCGCCACCGAGACCGATCATATGATGGAGAGAATGTCGACGACGAGGGCGCGAGCGAATCGCGGAGAGGCAACGATGCCCATGGACATTCTCTGGCTCCGGCCAGCTTTGACCATGAAATGAGACCGGCCAGCCTTCCGCATCCCGGGTTGGAGCGAAGCAAGAAAGAACTTGCCGCTGCCGAGCTCGAAGCTCGTCGTCTGTCTCTCGCCCGTCGACCGTCTGTTCCCAATATCCCATTCCCTGGACAAGGAACTCTGCACAACAAATCTGCTTCCACCGGCCATATGCCACCACCGCTTCAGCGAGCGTACACGGACAACGGGTCTGTCGTGAAGGACTCTCAAGATCAATCCAACGGATTGACTCCGGCACCCGCCGGGAGAAGAGAAAGACCGGGCACACCAAGGGCCATGCAAGTTGTCCTGCCCAGTCCAGAGCCTGACGTCCCTGTTCCCACCGACCTTGCTGAAGTGTTGAAGAGCGACGTTTATCGGCCACCGACTGCCGAGGGCATAAGTCGACCAAGTTCGACACGCCCCCCTCATGCCGGCCAGGAAGTGATCGCCCAAATGCCGAAGCACCCTGCCTACGATAACCGCATTGCCGGTAGTCGATCGAGCAGCAAGAGCAGGGATGGGCGCAGCCGTGGGACGTCTCGAGACCGGACCAAGATCGAAGGTCCCACAACCTTTGGATTGAACGAGGCCGCAGCCGCCGCCGGTCCAGTCGCGAATTGGACCCCGCCTATCCTCCCAGAGCTCCAGCATCTTGCATCACCGCTTCCTCCGCCTCCGCCACCTCCGCCCGGGGCAGCCAACGGATCGCCACTCAGTTCCCAATACCAAAGTCCCCAGCTCCCCAGCCTCCCATTCGTGCCCGATGCGACCAGTGTGCCACTGCCCCTGTCCGCTGCAAAGGCCTTGTTCTCGCCAACAGAGCCCCCATTATTCAGTGGCGGTCCGGCCGCCACGGGAGGACAACATCGGCGAAGTCGCAGCGGCAACGGAAACGGAGAATCGGCCAGCCAGTTCATCGGTAAGATCCGAAATTTCACAAACAGGGTGCGCAGCACGAGTCGAGGGCGGGACAATGAGGCGAGAAGTCCGCCGATGAGGGCTGAAGTCATGCCGTATGAGAGCATTCCGGGATCGCTACTACCGCAGACTCAATCCCAGCCACAACGGCCGCCATTGTCGAGTGTGGTTGAATTCTGACAAGGAGCCTGATGATGAGGATGATGGCGTAAAACGGAGCAGATACTTGTGTGCATGTCGTCTGGTTTGGTCGCGAAGGTGGTGTTGATAATGTTGAGGACGATGATCAGGGAAGAGAAAGAAAAGTCTGCGCCAGTGTCGGGTCCGTTTCTCTCCTCCCTGGACGGCTCCTGAGAATTGGCGGGTTGTGGAAGAAGACTGGGAGGGTGAGAAGGAATCGATTGAATTGGCAGCGCCCAGTGCCAGACTCAAACTCAGTTGAGGTCCTGGCTGTGGCCCAGGTTCATTTCTTGACAATCCTTGGGTTCTACCCGTCGATATGCAAGGGACAATTTTGTAATGGTACGATACAGCTAGATGATAATGGACATGGTTAGGGCGGTATGTACAGGTATGATGACAGTTGTCATCGTCATCTTGCTCGGCCTCAGATCCAGTTTTACCTAGACGTTTCCGGAGGCTTTGGCTTTTGGCCGAATTCACGGTGTGTGAGTAGGGCTTTGAAGTGGTTGTGAATAATAAACTAAGCTATATTGGAAGGTATCCTGTGTTTAAGAATGTTTGCCGAGCACGTGATAGGTTGTGCAATCTGGCGCCAAGCCTACTGCCAGTATAATCCAGGATGGAATCGCCTACTGACAATTGGTTCTACTTACTGTTGGGAATACTGGTTGAGCCACGATGCAGGGCTAATATCTACAGTGTTTCCTCTATAACAGAGAATTGATTCGCTGACAATAAACGGTGGTAGCGGCCTGTGGACTGCGACAAAAGATTTGTACACTACATCAGACACCCAATCTGAGACGGCAAAAGCTCTGCCTGGTTTATTGGGAATTTCTCACCCCATCACGCACTGCCGGAGCATGTGCCGGGCATGACCCGCAGGTTTTCAGAATCTTACAGATGGGGACATTATGCCGCCGGACAGTCTTCCTCGGCTTGCTCCGCCTTCATACTTTCATTCGGAGTCGAGACCGAGGATGGATAGCGCCGAGGTCGAAACTTTATGATCGGATCCGGATTTAACTACCCCTATTTCAAATTTTCAAATGGTCACGTGACTGAGCCGGGCGGAACTCGGGATTTGATTCCTGATACCTGCCTGTAACATGTGGAGGTGGATTCCAGGTCAAAGATGGGTCACAGTGACCGTTCATGGACGGCCATCATTGCAACACCATAGATTGACTGACTGGCGAGCGTGTCGACACAACAGTGGGTTTGAAAGCAATAAAAAGAAAAGAATATCACTAGAATGGTGGATTGTCAAATCTTTGGATTTATGTGTAAATCTCGACCAACCTCGAGAGACACTAGGCTCGCCGTTCGATCTCGAACAGGCCTTTCAGACCCAGTCTGTAATGCTAGGTAATCGCGCGCACTTTTCCCAACCTGTGCTGCGCGACTTTGCGCTGCCCGGCGCGTCATCCCAAGGGGTATCGTCATGATGCAAAACCCAAAACCAGTCGCCATGGTATGGATCAACGTAAAAGGTAAAAGGATCAAAAGACACCAGAATCGCTTGCTAAATAAAGACACCATCAAGAGCCAAAGAGTTCTCGCGCGTCATTGCGGCCCATTAAACTGTAACTGGCTCGAGCCCTTCCTCAGGGCCGGCTGGCGACGCTTGACCGTACTCTGCCGCCGCGGCTTGCGTTCGGGTTCATAGGCGGCGAAGCGGACGACTTTTCTCCGGTCGTCCCGGTACTGTTGCTGGGCGGCTTCTTTCTCTTGGAGTTCGCGGAGGAGGGCAATCTGCTCCTCGGTTGTGAGCTCCTTCTTCGGCTCGGGGTTAGGGATCGACTCGATCGGTAACGAGTCGGGCGGGCACAGGAGGTCGTCATCTGAGAGGTACGAGTTGGGTTCTGACCCGTAGGTCGACTGTAAGAGCATGCAGGAGCGGTAAGGCGACGGCAACCAGGTGGAGTTGGACGAGTCCCGGCGCATGGCCACGCTCGAGGACAGGCGAGGCGAGCGGGTCTGGCTCGACGTCGACTCGGACGTGGAAGTGGTACTATCTGTGCGAGCAAGAGGGTGACTGGTCGCTGACCACGTCGTTGGTGAAGCACTCATGAGAGCCGAGTATGCTGTGGTCGTAGAGGTGTAGTAGGACTGGTTGGACGCGGTCGAATCCCGCGAATCCGAGCGCGACATGGCCACGGACGCGAGTGCGGGTGTGATGGCCGAGGTCGGTGAGCTGAAGAACATGGTAGCAGCGTCGAAGCCGTCGAGCGTCCGCCTCCTCCAACGGTGTCACTCAAACGTGGCGGTGCAGTGATTCAGGATTCAGAGGGACAGGAGAGACGGCCGGTGTGGTGATGGTGGTGGCTGTTGCGGCGGTTGTGGCTGTTGCGCCGTTGCGTCGACAGGTCATTCAACTCCAAGACGGGTCCACAAACGCTTCCAGAGAGGGGAACCTGACTGGTACCGGTCGATCTGGCACCCAACAATCAGGTGCAGAAACCGACTGTCCTAGAAGGGCGCGCGTGTGTGGTGTGTGGTGTGGGTGGTGTATCGAAAAGACCACCGTGGATGCGCGTGTCAATGTATGTATACTGAGACCGATACCTCGGGGAAGCGGGCTATTTGCCCCTTCTTTTGCCCCGTCTTCAAGCCGATGGAGACAGGTGGTACGGATGTGACCTCGGTCGGCCCAGACCCCAGGAGTCGTCTTTGGAACGGGGACGTTGTCTGTGCTTCGGGTTGTGGAGCAATGAAAAGCTAGTGACTCCCGCTTGCCTGGTTCCGCGGGCGCAGCTACAGCGGCTCCGGCGCGTGTGGCTGAAATGAGGCGCCGGCTGGCTGGTTTCAGAAGGCCGGGAAGTGTATTTTGCTGCAGGGGTGAGGTTCACTCTCAAAGGAACTGCGTGAGCACTCCTTTCTCCTGAAAAGACGCAGAGGAAGAAGGACACGGATCCTGAGTTAAGACGGGCTGAAGGCAGCGATGAAAGCGTGGGCTGGCTCGGCGCGTATGTTGTTGTTTTTGGCCAGCTGGCGGAATGACTGGATGACTCGCGCGACTGAGTCGGTCTACTGACCGCCTTGAGTCAGACAGGACCAGTCAAATCCCGAACCCAGAGGGATGACCAGTGCCGGAGCCACGGGATTGGGCAGACGGATGCGAGGGCGGGTGGCGAATCGTGGGTGGGGGATGGGTTGAGGTGGATGTGGAACGCGTGGATGGGCCGTGATGGATGGTTGGTGGCGGAACGGTCGCGTCGCGGAGAACGGCAGGCGCCTAACTTTAAGACCGTGGCCCCCTGGATGGATCTGAGGCAGCTGTCCCCCACGGCCGAAGAAAGTCTGTGCTGGTCCGGCAGCACCTCGGCTCTCTCCCGGCAGAGTTTTTTGCCTCCGGAGTCGGCGAAGTTTTCGATGGCAGCGCGGCCGGGATTGGAAAACGAGAACAAGGCGGTGGACTGGTCCAGTGGTGGTACGTGTTGTCGCGATGCCTGCGGTGAGGCGACGAGTGGGTGGGTGGTTGGCGACAGGAAGAGCCCTGCCGATATGGCGATAAGAGGAATATAACCAAGGCAGCAATGCCGCGTGGTGTATCTGGATGAGCTGGATGGCGATTATCAGGCTCCATCATCATCATAATAATAGACCGCGCCCGACTCTGGGCCGCTAAGTTCATCCACCCATGGTCGGGTCATCTTTGCGATGGATAATAATTGCTCGTTTCCGCGAACTGACCCGGGAATGAAACTCGTCATGTCGGGCACCATTCCGGCGGGGTCCCGGAATCGCTGGCGTCCTGTTCGTGTCTGCTATGTCATCCTGAATGATGACTCCGATTACGAGGGCGGTTTTGTGCCGCTCCCGCTGCCACCCTCACACAATTAACCAGCCGTCAGTCCGGAGATGGGATGGACGGTGAATGTTGGCCTCCATCTTGTGGCTGTCCCGTCCTGGAAAATGGTAACCTCAGCAGAACCAAAACTGGCTTGCTACCCAATCTCCTCTCAGTGTATCGGTGGATGTCGGACGCCAGAGAACCACCTTGGCTGCTAAAATGCTGCATGGCCAACTCCCCAGTGCCCCTCACTCCCACCCACTGGTTCCGCGCGCCAGGCGCTTAGAGCACCCACGCGGGAGCCACGCGAGGAGGAGGAGGCCGACCGACTGCCCGTACGAAACCAGAGAATGTACAAAAGCTCCAAGGGGCATTGCGACAAATTCTCAGCCGGAGTGTCCGCGTCCTGCTTGTGCCCTGTTTCTGTACCCTGTTTCTGTACCCTGTTTCGTACCTAGCACTGCAACTCTGACGCGCAGACTGACGACGTACCATTTGATGCCAGATTACCCAGCACCCGAACCTGATGCGGTGAACGACCGGACACCAGAGACATGGCCAACAACACACATTTGCCGGTCGCAGAGTTTCGTTTCTTCGTCCACGATTGCCGAACCGTGCCAGGGCTCCTCACCCCTGCTTCCCTGCTCTAGATTCCCATTTTTCCGACGGCCGCTGGCACTCCCGAAGGAAAAAAATCCGCGCCCGCTCCCCCTGCTGTTTGGCATTTTGGGGCTGGCCATCCCCCCGGTGTCGCTTCTGGATGATCTCAGGACGGCGTTGTTCCGGCGGTGACTGCCACCAGTCCTGTCCAGGCCCTGACTGTTGCAATCTTATCCACGTCGATCGATGAATCTTTGCCAACCTCGCTGTTGCTGTCGCCTGGTGCGGGTCCGCGTCAGCCACGACCGACCTGTCAGTGAGCGTCTGTCTGACGGGTGACACATGTCATGCATATGTCGATGCGACACTCAGTGAGGCCTGGCTCGACCTTGGCCAGCTGAATCTTTGTGCGATACAATGTGCATTGCTGTACGCGTTCGGCGGTGAGTGGGTGGCTGAGTGGGTGAGTGGGTGAGTGGGCAGTGGGCTGTGGGTAGTGGGCGAGGGTGGCATAGCCTGGCATAGCCGGGCACACCACAACCAGTGCCCAACAACGAGATCAGGCTAATAATACCACCCTGGATGCGACTGGACCATCGGAGTGCCGTTCCCGATATTTCATCGTGCGGAGTCCCCACAGCGACCTGGCTGCTGGGTCCCGAGGTGCCCCGACCGTTTTTCGGATTCCGTGGGAGATCAATGCCTCCATTTGACTCGTCGCTCCTCCGTTGCTCCTTCGTCTCTTGTTCCGGAAGCGAGGAAATGAATGCACCCCGCATTCTTTTTCGTCTTGTTGGTGTTGGCTATTCTCCCTGGATCGGGCCATCTTCGTTTTGGACTTTCTGTTGACCCCAGATCTAGCCGTGCCGAGGCAGGTTGAGAAGCCGACGGAAAAAGGAGGTGTTGTCCGAATCCCTTGGTCCAGAAAGATCACATGACTGGCAGGCAACCTGCATTGCTGGTTCACCGATGTTGGGACTTCGAGGCCATGTTGAGCTGGATCTAGGGTATCAGGAGCCAGTAGAAGGCATCACAAAGGGCCATCGTGCCCTGTCCTGTGGTGCAATGGTCGTCCCCACGCCAGCCGGGCTAGGCAGTTCTGGCCCGCTGCAAACATCCCACGGCCCACGAACCTGACCATCATCATCTCGCCTCACTGCGACCATGTGATTGGCATCAGCCCAAATGATCCCCTATTACAGCATTTATTTGCTACACGTGCTTACCGCTGATGGGTTGCGCGCACTCAAGGAATGACACGGTGATAGGAGCGATAATTGATCACTAGATCCAGTCACGTGTAGCTCGGTGATCATCCTCAAGAATGATCACACAGTGGGATGTTTGGGCACCATAAACGCCCGCTGCCGTCCACAATCACAACCATCACCACCGACCTCTGACTCACCACCTCTTCACATACTTTGACCCTTGCTCAGACCAAGCCGGTCAGTCTCTGAGGCTGGTGTCAGCTGATTGATATCTCTGCTGTGCCGTGCCGCAAGGCAAACACGCGAGGCCGATGATTCAAGAGTGGACTTGATAGCTGGCATGGCGTCTTCCATGACTGTGGGGATACCCTATTGGATATGAATATCTCGAGATTCGGCTGTTCTCGGGTCCAGAGGAGTCAAGACCATGATCTGGCATTGCACCAGGACAGTTGCGTGTCCTTGATTCGCCAGCCGGATCCTAGGATGTATCTAACCCTGAATTCGCAGTGTCTACTGAACCCGCAGTGTCTACTGAATCCGCAGGGTCACTGAATCCGCAGTGTCCTGAATCCGCAGTCTACCTGAAGCCGCAGTCTACCTAAATCCGCAGTCTACCTGAATCCGCAGTGTCTACCTGAATCCGCAGTATCTACCTGAATTCGCGATGTCTACCTGAATCCGCTCACGATTGCATCTACAGCGCGCTCACCAGAGTTAATCGTCACCGCACGGCTCTTCTCATCTTTCTCGACCGGCACACCCACCTGGACAGTCTGCCGATGTCTTGTGCCATCCAAGCTTATCAGGAATTTGCTGCCCGGCCATCACTGCTCAATCACGGACTTCATATGCTGGCTGGAACAAATTGTCTGTTCAGAGAGCCGAAGCCCTCCCGGGTGAGCGTCAAACGAGCCACGTGACCCCGACGTGCAGTGGAATCCACAATTCATTGCTCCGTCGAACGTCCAGCTGCATTCAATATAGATAGTTCCTGAAGAGCAGATGACTCGACAGAAAACTCGGACTTCCCAAACTGGCAGAGAGACAAGCCCACTTTTGGCAGCTGTCCAGCCAACCTCTGGCTCCACTAGCCGTTTCTACCACCCTGGACATGTTCGCAGGAGCTTGGTTCTTGGCCTCAATTTTGTGCGAGCTAGAGCGAGGTGATTGGTCTCGTCTCGAATAAGGAGCGAACAGTCCGACAAGGTAAGACAAGATCTTGCATTGAGACGGGTAAAATTGTGTCGTTGCCGGTGAGCAAAGGTTAAGAGGACTAAATACACCAAGAAATACATGACGATGGGTTCAACATTGTGGAACAGGACAGCAATGACATACCTATTCCATAGGCCATGATACATCTGACATAGTCCGGTTACTGGTCTCAAAGTACTGTAACTTTGCTTCCTTTCATTCGCTCCCAACGGGTAGACAGATGTCTTGGCACAGTCACCCTTCTCCTCGACTTCTGCAGCGCAATGTCTGATGGTGGAGTGCATCTGCCTGATGTCTCAGTCTGACACATGGTGGTGGTCGGAAAGATCAGTCCCACATCCGCAGGTTCAGTCATCATTCCGCGTGTCCCACCAAACCCAGCAGTGATACAGAATTAAACAATGCCATCATTTGCCTGACTGGCCTGACTGGCCTGACCACTCAAAGATATGTTCTCAATCGTCGGCTTCACATTATTCAGCATCTCATCCAGGTGCCACTGACCATCCTTTCTGTCACCAAGTTTGTGGGCTGCCCGACGTAAGTTCGTTCTGCTATGTACGGCTGTTCAAGCCCGGGACAGATGGACGGACGTTCCATGTACTTCTACACATACCACCAATCATACCTTATAGAGCAACACAGAGGCATGTAATCGCACGGAGGCGGTTACAACTGGCACTGCAGTTCCCGTTTTCGCGCTCGTCGAAAGCATATTCGAAGAGGTCGACGACGCTGTTGAATAGTAGCCGTGATTGGGACAGAAATTCCAGCAGTCTGTTTGATGCCAGTGTCGACGATGCCGCCGTTAGACGAAGAGGTGCCGAAGCCAGAGGTCGGACGATAGCCGAAGTCTACTGAGGATAGCGACAGCAGAAGCTGCCACCGAGCAATTTACTGCCATCGAGCAATTTACTGCCATGGACAAGAATCCAGTGCCTGGATTGTTCTCGAAGGACTAGCATGTGCTTCTGTCGTGATGACCATCACGGGCCAGGGGAAGTGTGTTTCAGGAGGAGGGGCAGGGAGACAAACCTGTACATATACTTATCGTCCACGCCCTGGGTGTAGGATGAGGCAAGCATAGAGTCTTGTATGTGATCAGTCAGATTCTTAGCTAACACAAGGGAGATATCAGATTGTGTAAATCAGGAGTCACCGTCCTCCTTATATTGATGGAATCCAGAGGTCTTTATATACACATAATTGAGGAGCGAGATACAACAGGCTGAAACACTGTTCCTTGGGCAACCAGTTGACCTGAAATATAGAATCTCATGATGCTCCTTGTGGAGGCTGACAGGAGACTTGCCCATTTGACATCAGATATCGCTCTCGGAACCCAGACACGGGCATCACAACTCTAAATGACCGCTGTAGGCTAAACATCAAGTGACCCTGCAATCTACAGCCACAAACACCCTCCTCTTGGACCATGATCATCTTGATCCTTCATTACACCATCTCGGCTATGGTCAATTCACATGGTGGCTGTGGGCTGAGCTTGATTCGGTCGATTGGTCGAGAAATGAGTTTAGAAAGAGTCTGTCTTACTGCCACCACAACCGCCATCTAGGATATATCGGACGCAGTATATCAGTCAGTGCATGTGGTCTCACATACAACATGATACAGTAACTGGGATGTGCATTAGCTTTCGCTAAACAGCGTGCCGTCCCTAACGCGGTGCCAATATTGAAATCACACCAGTAACAACCGATTGTCCCGCGCGTGGGGCCGTGCCGTGCCCGTTTGCTGCCACAAAACCTGTCATTTCTGCTTCCCTGGTATCGAATCAGACCGCAGGCCACGTACTGCCCTCCAATGGCCACGTAATGACCAGTACCAGGTACCCTGTGCTCCATCCCACAGAGTGACATTGCAAATCATATGGGGCCATGCAAGGCATGGACCGCGTCATCCAGTTTGTAGTGACTCCTCTTGCTGGTCGTCCCGGCCGCAGTCCTCCCTACTCATCTCCATGCCTGATCATTCATGATGCTGCCTTTCGCTTCAGGAACATTTCCCACAAAGTACCGCTCACTCGGCATTGTCGCGACCCTTTTCATTCTTCTACTCACATTCTGGCAGTGGTCTGGGTCATCTCGAGGCCCAAGTGTTGGAGGGGCTGAGAAGGCTCAGCATGTCCAGCCGACAGACTTGTGTCTTGGCTCAGCCCGCAAGGTCGCTGACTATATGGGGGCGTACCCCCTTGACAAGGCCGATTTTGGAGAGATGGGCAAACGACTCCAGATACTCAAGGAGTGGATTGCTCATCGCGAGGCAGCGTCTCTGACGCAGGAAGAGGAGGATGCCTGGTCTACAATTATTGAAAGCGCGGCCATGTCACTCGTGCCCTTTATACAGAGTCCTTTTCCGGACCACCGACCTCTGGAACGATTACGAGACGGCTTTGTCCCGGGCTCGAGAGGCATTGTCATCACCACAGGCAAGAAATGCTTTCGCTATGCTTGTCACCTTGTCGCCGGGCTCCGAGAAGTGCTCGGGTCAAGATTGCCGATCCAGGTCGTGTATGCCGGTGAGAGAGATCTACCCACCGAATATCGAGACTTCATCACCTCTCGCGCGGCCAATGTGACAACTCTCGACATCACATCTGTCTTTGACGACACAACATTGGATTTAGCCAACGCGGGCTGGGCGGTCAAGGCGTTTGCCATCCTTGGAAGCACCTTTGAACAGGTCATCCTGCTGGATGCTGATGCGGTCTTTGTGCAACCGCCAGAGGTGATCTTCGATGTCCATCCCCAATACGCCGAGACGGGAACCCTGCTCTTCCATGATCGGCTTCTGTGGCAGGGAGCCTTCAAGGAACGACACAGTTGGTGGGAGAAAGAGCTGGCACACACCGAGCTGAGTTCGACCATCAGACAGTCCAAAGTATTCGTGGAAAAGTATGCAGAGGAAGGTGATTCGGGTGTGGTGGCCGTTGACAAGTCTCGCTTAGATGTTTTCATCGGACTCTTGCACATTGGCTGGCAGAACACAAAGGACGTTCGCGACGCATTCACCTATGTCCAAGGTCACGGTGACAAAGAAAGTTGGTGGTTTGGCTTTGAGCTTGCCGCCACGCCCTACTCCATGGAGCAGCATTACGCTGCCATTATGGGGCATATCCAGATAGGACCAGACGGTCGTCCCGAGGACCGTGTCTGCAGTTTCGCGATTGCCCACGTCGACCACAACGACCGGCTCCTCTGGTATAATGGCAGTCTTCTGAAGAACAAAGAGATCGATGCGGTTGACTTTGACGTCCCCACCGAGTGGATGATTGACGGGATATGGGAGAAAGGGGCCACCAAACAGGACATGAGCTGTATGAATGGTACAGAGGTCAAGTTGATCGACGCTGACACGGTGACACTCATCCAGAGCACGGTGAATGTGGCCAAAAGAGTGGATCACCGCTTGCGGCCACAATTTCCCGATGTTGTGCCTTGACACAGATCATCGGACGTTTCGATATGATCTGTTGAACTGACTGTCCAACCGCCAAAGAATGAGCATCATTAGGCAGAATTTCCCTGAGTTTTATCCACGGAAGCGACGTGGCCAGAGAGGACAGTGGTGTGAGAAGCTCAATGAGGAAGCGGACTCTGCCTGGTAGAGAAAGGCCAGCCACCATAAATGCAGAGTTCAGGCTTTGCCGAACTCAAGCACGTGGCAGCTTGGTCGGAGAGCGGCTGATCAATCTGCATGTCGACGGAATGCAAATCAGAAAACAGACGCGAGTGGATCGCATGATGTGGCGCAGAGAAGAAGTGGTGAAGATTGAGCCTTCGCCGTATTGCACGGATAGCTGATGATTGCAGTGCGTGCTGAGGCGGGATCAAGTCTTGTAAGTATTTCGCCAAAACCTGGCCTCGATCATAAGTAGAATGACTATGCAGGTTCCTGGTACTTGGGGGCTTCAGCTCATTGGGACTCCTCCTGTCCCAAGTCTTTTTGCATTTTGCACTCAAAATTAGTAGACATGATGGAACGACACCTGGACTAGCAGATGTGACTCTGCCATAGATTATATTTTTGAATCCCAGTTTGGCATGCCTGGAACGGAGCGAGAGTTGATCACGTGACTGGCTGATATCTTTTGAGGACGCGGAGGCTGTTGGCTAAGGGACAGAGGACGGTTGGGTGAAGGCCAGGCTCAGTTGGCCATATCGGAGTCAGCAGACAGGGCAATTCGGTGCTCACCCTGTTGCGCTCGTGAGTCAACTGCTGGAGTCCTGTAGAAATTTCGTGCAATGCTTTTGATCAGGAAGCCTGCGAGGCTTTCCTGGACAGCACTGACTGAAAGGGCCTCAGGATAAGCTTCAGGACAAAGAGGAATGGGGGAATGAAACCAAACCAAGATGAGAAAGACAAAGTCTGGTGAGAAGAGAGGGCCTGTCTGGCAGACTTGGCAAGCCTGCTAGAAAAGAACGGGAGATGATAAAGTTAATCATACTCACCTTAATGTCTTCCCTAACAATATCTTCATTCGGCGACTCTTCGCCTGGTGCTGCCCGTGATCCCAAGAGTCTCCTGTCTCCTTGTTACACTGGGAATACTTCACTGGAGTTGTCCATCGTGGAATGAGTGGTGGCCTCGCGAAGGCATGCCACAGCTTTTGTAGAAGGATTCCAGACAAGAATTCGCCACCCAGTGCATTGACTTCAATCCGTGTGCAAACAGGAGGCCAATGAACTTTATCTGTCGCCTTATCCCAGTCCAGTATTGATGAGCAGGTTGATGACATCTCGCCTCCTGTATCGTCTCCATCTCGAATAAGCGGTGTCGAAAAGATGGTGTCAGGCTGTCCGTCCACACAACCAGTCGATGGCTTTCCTCAACTCCCAACCGGAAAGACGCAATGGGTCAGCGTCCAACGTCGTCCTCCAGCGGCGATTTGTAGTCTCGTGCGAACACCGGCGCACATGGTGCCGGCAGAGAGCATATTCAGTCATTCTCGTCAACCCAGATTGTCCAGCAACTGCCTCCTTCTCCGATCAACCAGCTCCTCCTGCACTTCGATCAATGTGGGCAGCTTCCATGGCACGCCGTCGCCAGCATCTCCAGGTAGTGGTTCCCAATCTGGATCGCCTTCATCGCTTTCACCCAACAGCGCCACCTTCTTCACAGCCTCTTTCTCCTTTTCGCGCTCATACCGCAGGAGCGTCCCGTCCTCTTCATCCAGTCCAAAGCCAAAGTAGTTTGCATCCAGATTTTTCCTGTTGATATCCGGCCCAGGCTTCGGCTTGTCTTGGTCCTCGTCTCCATGTACACGTCTCTTTGCTGCCCGCTCAAACATCTCTTTCACGCCTGGTAACTCTCGTGCGCGGCCGAAGTACCGGTAACCCTTCCCACCGCCAGGGACTTCTCGGCCCTGATCGTCGAATACCGTTCCACCACCGCGCATGTAGTTTGGACCACCCAGTTCTCTTATTCTTCGCTCCCAGCCCCATTTTTCCTTCATCAGTTTATTGATCTCGTCGTTGAGGTCTCGGATCTGAAAATCAGACAGGCTTTCATCTTGGATTTTGGTGACCTTCCTCGAGACTTCCTTGAGGATTTGGCCTCTCCATTTTTCACACAACGGGATCGTGCTGACAGTAGATGGAGCTTTGGGGCGCCGGAGGGACCCAGTCGGTAAGAGTCCCGATTCCGCGGCCTGAGCGGCACGGAAGCGAAACAGCATCGATTGCGCCTTTTCAGAGTTGCGCGCCATGTTTACGAGTGAGAAGGGTCCCTTGTTTGTGAATAGGCTCTTGGGCGCAAGAATCGTCTCGGTGTGATAAACAGCAGGATCAAGCAGGAATGTCAGCGGCCGTGAACGGGAAAGTGCTGATACCAGATGCTGGCGCTGCGGGGATTCAACCACTCCACAACACCAGAAACTTTTTGCAAATTGGGCTGCACGCGAGAAATCGAACCACAACTGTACAACGGTGAATGGCACGATGCGTTGAGGCGAGACATGAGCTTTTGCTCGTTCCAAAGAGCCTTTCCATCATATCACAATGTCGCAATGGTTCCAACGTCACGCCTCGACAAAGGTTCAGCTTGCACTGGCAACTGGCCTCGGTGCCGTTGCAGCCACCACAGTCATCTTTGCCGCGCTTGCGGTGCGCCGACAGCTGGCTACTGCGGCGCTGAAAGCTTCCATCCCAGACATCTCCCCCGAGCACCATGCTGAACCGCTTACGGAATACGGCGGAGCGAGCCGGCCGAGTATAACGAGCAATGCGGATGTCAGAGCCGCCGAAATTGCGGCACGAGCCCGGAAGGGTGACTACGATGAAGAGCTGATTCTGGAACAACTGGCAAGAAACAGAGTCTTTCTCAAGGACGAAGGTCTGCAAAAGCTGCGAGATGCATTTGTCGTCGTGGTCGGATTGGGCGGAGTGGGCAGCCATTGTGTCGCGGCTTTGGTGAGAAGCGGTGTGGCCCGGATTCGGATCATCGACTTCGACCAAGTCACGTTGAGCAGCCTGAATCGACATGCACTGGCGACCTTGGCCGATGTGGGCACGCCCAAGGTGTTCTGCGTGAGGAAGCGACTCGAGCAGATATGTCCCTGGGCCCGGATCGACTGTCGAAATGAATTGTTCAGCTCGGCCTCCACCGAGAGACTGTTGGCACCGTGGAATTATGAACTGTGGGATAATGAGGACGGCCAAAAAGAGCCGGACTGGGTGGTCGATGCGATTGACAACACTGATTCGAAAGTGGGATTGCTGCACTATTGCGCGATCAAAAATATCCGAGTGATCAGTTCCATGGGTGCTGGATGCAAGAGCGATCCAAGCCGGATTCAGGTCGGGGACATCTCCACCAGTATTGAAGATCCGTTGTCCAAAGCGACGCGGCGCCGATTGAGACTTCTTGGTGTCAAGGACGGCATTCCCGTCGTCTTTTCCACAGAGAAGCCGGGTGCGGGAAAAGCCGAACTGCTCCCGGTCGCCGAAGACGAAGTGGACAAGGGCAATGTGGGAAAACTCGGCGTGCTACCCGACTTTCGAGTCCGGATCCTCCCCGTCCTGGGAACCATGCCCGCCGTGTTTGGATACACGGTTGCCAACCATGTCATCTGCAGTATCGCCGGTTATCCCATGGACTACCGACTGGGCGACAGAGGCCGAGACAAGATGTACGAGGGAATGCTGTCCGCCCTGCACGGGATGGAAGAACGTCTCGTGAGGAGTGTCGGCGGTCTGGATGCCATAGGGCTCCGGCTACCACTGGGCAGAGACGATGTCGGATACTTGGTGGAAGAGGTATTCCGAGGCAAGAGTGTGGTCAGTGGTCTCACCAATCGCCTCGCTCTGGTCCGTTGGAGAAGACCTGCGTCTGGATTTACCGTCGATACGACCTATGAAAAGGAGGGTCAAAAGATGATCCAGCTGCGTCTGACCGATTTAGTGCTGATGACAAAAGAGGAAGCCCACCGACACGAGAAGGAAGTGTTGAGAGGCGGGATTGAGCCAGAGCATTTCTACGACAATGACGTGCTCAGCATGGTCCGGAGGCGACATGACGATGAACAGGCTTACGATAGATACCGGTGAGATTTCATAAACCTGAATACCGGAATCCGGGATATGCTGTCTCTGTGGACGAACATCTCCATCGGCGAGCGCGTTGTGATGGGACAGGATGTCAACATCGCAACTGCCGCAAGGCCTCATCATCAACAGCAGCGTCTCACCGTCGGGCGATCGTTATAGACACTTGGAGCGAGAGTGAACTCTGGGTTAGGCTGTCTGATTATTTGTACAATCTCCGGCGTCTGTTAACATATAGATTGTGGAGGATTGGTTGGACAGCTGGCAGGATACGGAGATGAAGCTTCAGACTCGTCCTGGATAGCGGAGAGATGATATTCGATGGTCTCTAGAACTCCTGCCCGCAAATGGCGTTGCAAAACAGCGACACGTGGTGTTAGAAGAGAGATAGGCATACGATCTGGATATCCGCTATCATACAGGGCTGCCATTGTAAAGGCCATACGTATGATCAGGTTAGCCAGCTGTACCTGGAAAGAGGAGGCCGTCTTTGCAGTCTTCAGAACCTTGCAGATCAGCCAGATGCGTTTATCACGCTTCCCTTGCTTGTGTTTCGGCATGGCTCCTTCCAAGAACTTCATCGCCTCAATATTTGAGTGTATCACTAGTGAAAGTGGACGGAGCTGTGTCAGTCCGGCTCTGAAAGACCAATGGGCGGCGTGAGCATGCACAGACTGGCAATGCCGTGGAGTTGAAATCCGAGCCTAGATTCTGTATGGTGCTTCCCAGAGGGCAGAAAGGTGCAGCGCCCATGAGGGTCTGAGTTCTCAGATCAATCCATGCTACTGAGAACCAGAGATCGGACCCTGCCGGCAGCAATCGTAAACCAAGCGCAGGAGGCGAATTTCGGTCATACCGCTGGATGCAACCTTTCGGCCCTGGCTGGCAAACATCGGCTTGGACATACTGAGACTTGAAAATGGTAACCATACCAAAGTCACATTCTCGGCGATCCGACTCTCTTCTCCAAGACCTTGCGCGTGGCAAGAGATTGATGAAAAGGTAATAGTGAGCCAAAAAATACGCAAGTCAGACCCCCGAAGGAGACTGAACGGAATTACCTAAACCGATGTGCAATGGCAAGATTACTCCGTAGTGAACTGACTTCTTGATCCCAGTCACTCTCACAAGGTAAGTATGAAGAAAAGAAAAAAGAGGGTAGTCGGGGGAATCCCAACTTACTTATACTCCTGGTCTATGCCAAGACGCTAGAGTAGTCTGTGCTGCGGCCGGAGATTCGATGTTCCGGCGGCAATTTTATCCGAGGACCCAAGGGGTAATTTGGCTTCAAATACCCAGGCAGTGCCCTCAGACTGGCTGTTGTTGGCTGACGTGGTAGAAACACGTTCAGAACGCACATAAAGAAGCAATCGTGATGTGGATGAACGAACCATCCACGAATGGTCCAATGTTGATTCATCACCACTGAACCCACAATGCCGAACAAAGCTGAATTGACATCTCATGAATAAGCATCCGAATCTTCCAGCTCAGCGGTGATATGGCCGTAATCAACCGTTCCATCATCGTACTGCTCTTCGTTGCGGTGCGGAATAATGCTCTTCTGGATTCCACAACTGTGCACAATATCTTCCCAAACGTCAAAGTCGAGCGTGAAGACTGCCTGGTTCCTCTGTGTCTCCTGTCTCTCGGCAACGGATTTGGGCGGTGCAATACCCAGTGTCGGTAAGCCGTTGCTATCGAAATCTAAGCCGACCTTGCCCTCCTTGATCAAAAAGCTGACATAAAACAGATTCTCCACCGTCTGGCCGAACGATTTCGGATTGACACAGAAATCAAACAAGGGTACACAACCATTGTCGGTGATGCCGTGCTTGCGCATGATGTCTAGCGCATCCTCATCCGACGGTTCTCCTTCCAAGGCCTCGTATTCCTTTTCCGCCCTCTCGGCGCCCCTTTTCTGCGTGCGATCCAGCAGCTGAGCGATTTCGGCGCACACCACTGTGAGATTGGCCGATTCTTGTTTCTCGAGATCTTCATCACGGAGCTCGACCGGCCGAGTCGCCTGCGAAGCTTCGGCCCGTGCTTCGCGAGCTTTGCGTTGTGTCTGTCGTCGCACCTTCTTCTGCACCGACAGGGGGCCGAGGAGAAAGCCCGACAAGCATGGGCGGGCATTATACAGAAGACAAGCGTTTCGGCCGAGATAGTCCCAGTTCATAGTATCGCCGTCTTCCGCATCATCGTCGGCGCCGGGATGCCGCCGGCGTCGCTGCGATGGGGTTCGTGTGGGCTCTGCCGCCGATCGGCCGCTGGTCACACCGTCCCCGTCTGCTCGTTGCATAAAGCTGATACATTTGGTGATGAAATCGTCCACATCCACGCCGGTCGACGAGTCTCCGAGGGTGAGATTATTGATTTTCTTATAAGACAGGTCCGCTGTGGCGACAAGTAAACGTGAGTCGATGGTGGCGTCGGAAGTCTGCTTGATGTTCTTGTACAGCTCGTCCGCCTCTTCCAGAGTCGCTTCCAGGCCTCTAGAGCCTGGCTGAAGGTAATCCGTTCTGGACTCATTCAACTTGGTGTATAGATTTCGCAACCCCTTTTTCACCGCTCTCCTCTCCTGGGGATTCTGGTCGGGGTCATAGAACTGCGCGTTGCCCCGCTCGTCCAACTCCTGCCGATGGGCATCGTGGCTCTGTTCGCCCTGGTTTAACCTCCTTCGTTTGTTATTTCCGCTCCCGTCTGGTGGCGCAGAAGACGCAGACATCGAACCGGCAGCGCTTCCTCGTTTTTGCTGTCGTCGGAGGGAGGAATCGTGGTTCTCCTTGTCGGAGCTGAATGATTCGGCCACTGATAAGGGCGTCTCGGACGGGCTGCGCCCACCTCGCGGGCCTGAACTAGACAACCCCCCACTGTCAATATCAGAGGATGCCGCCCGAACGTTGAGCCGTGCCATGGTCAGCGCATCGCCAACGAGGCGCCGTGATGAAGCCAAATGAGGCTGAGCCCTCGACGCAGCGCTTCGGGGGTCGTATGTCGGAGTTATCGGTTCCCCTGGCGCCAATCCGATGGCTCGAGCGATGAGATAGCAGACTGAGAATCGTCCGTCTACCGCGTGCCAGCAAGACTCCTTGAGTGTGTTTGACCCTCCTGGCCTTGGACCGTTTGCCGTGACGCGCAGTTTCTAGACGCGACACTTGGCGTGTTTTGGAGACGCTAAGCCGAATCGGTCACAAGCCGACCTCAAGTCATCTGTCTCTGATCTGTTGCCAGTTTAAAAGTCATTCCCACCGGTCGCCAAATAATGCATCAAACACGACGACGCCGTCATGGACACATATACGTTCGCGACCTCGCGACAGATAGATTTTCCTGTTTGTATTAAGATGTAGGTGAGGACTTCTCCGTGATATGCCAGGCTTACCATTTCATCTTTCTGCTGGCATCAGGTCGACTGTACTTGTGATAAGAGGTCTCTAACCCCGCGCAGAAACCACCTCGAGGGCAAGCAGACACCCATCCCGCATTCGACCTTGCTCAAACATCCCGAGATTCGGCATATCGGGTCGGTGCAGAGCGCCACGTCCGAACTTCATGTCACGGCTCAGCTATGGGCGGAATCGAAACCACTCGGCGTTTTTACGCAGACGCCGCACCTGTTTTTCAAGAACAACCGCACGTGGAATAAGTGGCTCGAACTTCCTGTTTTGGTCAAGGATTGTCCCATTTCTTCCCAGATCGCCATCACCATCTGGGATCTGTCACCTTGCCCACCAAATGGCAGTCTCACTCATAGTGTGCCCTTTGGAGGCACGACCATTCCCTTGTTTGACGGTGAAGGCGCGCTGAGGAAAGGACGGCAGAAGTGCAAAGTCTACCGAAAGAAGGCGGCCGATGGCCACCTCCCGTCTAGCACGCCACATGTTCCGCGGCCGAAACGGAGGAGGCGCCACGACGAACCCACTCCGTCATTGCCCGAAGAGGACGAGCTGGAACGGCTCGAGCAGCTGTTCAAGAAGCATGAGATGAACGAGATTCCACAGAATGACTGGCTGGACCAACTGGTCTTTCAAAACGTCGCCAAGAAGGCACGGGAAGCCGATGAGGCCGCGAGGAAGCGCGTCGCTCTTCGCCAGGCCGCGAGGAGAAAGACCAAGCAGTCAAAGCCAACAGGAAATTTGCCGAACGGCTCGGTCCAACCGAGGGCCGATTCGGACAGCGAGAGCGCGTCGGATAGCGATCTGGACGACGAAGAGCATTTCACATTATATGTTGACTTCCCGCGATGGAATTTTCCCATCGTCTTTGAAGACCACGAATATGAGCCTTCGAAACTGATGAAGGAATTCCAAAGCACTCCCTCGGCATCCGTCGCGGGTACGAAGCCTCCGCCAGAAGTCCGATATGGCCCCGGCATCGCGGCTGGCAAAGTCGTCGTCGATGACGAGAATCACCCCGTCATACAGATCTTTGATCCCGAACAATTCCAACGCGAGAATCCCTGCGAGACGAAACACCGACGTCTTGTGCGAAGTGATCGGAATGCTTATTTCGACACCGACCTGAAGCCGAACGCGAAACTCCGGGACGAGCTGAATGAGATTCTCTCTTACGGCCCGACCCAAGAGCTCAGCCCCCAAGAAAAAGACGTGGTCTGGACGTTCCGCCGCCATTTGAGCAAAGACAAACGAGCGCTGACCAAGGTCGTCAAAGCCACCGATTGGAGCAGCCCGAATGAAGCTCGGCAGCTGGCAGAACTCATTCCACGGTGGGCCGAAATCGACATTGATTCCGCGCTCGAGCTGCTGGGGCCGACCTACGACAGCCCCGTCGTCCGGGCCTATGCCGTTGATCGTCTCCGGCAGGCGGACGATGCGGAGCTGTCGCTCTACCTGCTTCAACTCGTGCAGGCCTTGAAATTTGAAAAGTACGAATCGGACGAGGGCCATCTGCCTCGGTCGTCCTTGGCCAAGTTCTTGATCGATCGCGCCGCCAACAACTTCATCCTGGGGAACTATCTCCACTGGTTTCTGATGGTCGAGTGTGACGATCGCGGGCCGGATACGAACCCTGCTAATCGCAAGCTGTTTGCGCGAGTGGAATATCATTTCATGGTCGAGCTCGAGAACAAGGACCCGGAGCAGCGCAAGACACTCTTGCGGCAGGCCGAGATGATCGCAGTCCTGTCTCGCATCAGCAAAGACATCCGATTTGGCCGTGACAACCGGATCCACAAAATCGAACGCCTCAAAAAATACCTGGCCGATCCCAAGAACGAACTCGTCAAAATGGAACCACCCATCCCTCTCCCGCTGGATCCAGAGATCTTGGTCAACGGTGTTTTTCCCGACGACGCCAATGTCTTCAAGTCATCGCTATCGCCTCTTCTGATCAATTTCCGCATCGCGTCGACGTCGGATGGGTCGACGATGCCGGCCAAGTCGCACCACCGATCCGCGTCATATCCCATCATCTTCAAGACGGGCGACGACTTGCGCCAAGATCAGCTGGTGATGCAGATTATCACCCTGATGAACAACTTGCTCCTGAAAGAGAACCTCGATCTGAAGCTCACGCCCTATCGGATCCTGGCCACCTCACCCCAAGCGGGGGCCGTCCAGTTTATTCCGTCCACGGCATTGTCCGCCATCTCGTCCAAATATAAAGGTTCCGTGCTCGCGTACCTGCGCGCGAACAATCCTGACGCATCCGGTCCACTCGGCGTTCGCAAAGAAGCCATGGACACCTATATCCGGTCCTGTGCGGGATACTGTGTCATTACGTACATCCTGGGTGTCGGCGACCGCCACCTCGATAATCTCCTCCTTCAACCATCCGGCCAGTTCTTCCACATTGACTTTGGCTTCATTCTGGGCCGCGATCCAAAGCCGTTTGCGCCATTGATCAAGCTGTGTAAGGAAATGGTCGAGGGACTGGGCGGAACCACGTCTCCGCAGTATGCCCAGTTTAAGCAATTTTGTTTTACCGCATACACCACGCTGCGAAAGTCGAGCTCTTTGGTCCTGAATTTATTTAGTTTGATGGTGCGCAGCTCTGTCCCGGACGTCAGAATGGTCGAAGAGCAGATGGGCGGAGTTGGTGGAGCAGTCGGCAAAGTCCGTGAGAGATTCCATCTGGATGTGAGTGAGGAGGAAGCGGTCCGTTTGCTGGACCAGGTCTTGGCAGACAGCGTCAATGCTGTCTTTGGAGTCGTCATAGATAGGCTGCACGAGTTTGTCCAGGGGTGGAGAGCATAATCAACTCGACGAGAATCATAAAACGATGTCCAATGGTTTGGCATGGTTGAACGTTGTCAAAGTAATTCTTACTATGCGCTGCCTACTGCATTCGTAGAGGCTGTCAAGTACGTCCGGAACATCATCGACAAAGGTAAGGACACGGCTGAAAGGGATTCGAGATTCCTTGACAGCCTTCTGGAAGAGAGCACGAAGAGAGCTTTCGAGGCGGCAAAGTCTCTCCAACCACCATCTGGCAAGAAGCACAATCCTTATCGCGCAGAAACAGCAGCCGATCCCACAGCGGGAAAGGACAAACCGGATCAGGAATTGGATGAGACAGACGATCAATGGTTTCATAAGAATACCAACGGAACTCTCACTTGGGCAGAGTGAGGCCAGTCATCAGTGGCATCGGCGCAGGGATGCCACGTCGAACCGTCGTCTCAGTTGAGCGCGTTAGACAGGCGTGTCTCCCAAGCACAATGAATGAATTCACTTCCTTCGAAGGCGCCCTGGACGACCGAGAACAGCTCTTCGCCTTCTGTTTGAATCCGGACTGACGGACTCTGCGGATAAGTCCCCTCCGTGTGGCAAATGCATCTCCACAGGCTCGTACGTCTTAATCCCTAACTCACAAGAAATCTCAATAACCGGGTGGTGTTGGGCTGTTTTCGAGCCTTTGGAGGCTTGGGCTTTGGTTGGGGCGCAGGAGACTTTCCTCTCTCCCGCTGCCCTGTCAAACCCGCCACAGGCAGAGGACGAAGGTTATCACTTCCCGCACTGACATCGGGAGTGGTGCCGGCACCGCCGGGGGGCTTCTCCTTGGGGCCGGGAGGCTTGTCCTTGGGCCCGGGGTTGGCAGCCTTCTTCAACCTTGCATCCGCATCCCGGGCGTCTTTCAACAGGCCAGACGTGATATTGATCTCGGCGGCGTCGGAGTTCCAAATCTTTCTCCATTCGAGCACGTCAGTGAGCACGCCCACAGCCTCGTCGGGGCGGCCGAGATAGACCAGGCACTCGCCGTATGTGTCGCCGGTCCAGAGCAGGTCCACCAGGGAGGCCAGGTTCCGGTCAGCAACAAGCTTGTCCCGGCCCGGCCATGCCACCTTCCACGCGCTCTCCAGCACTTTCTTCGCCGTCTTGTACCCGGCCTTCTGTTTCTCCTCAGTCTCGCACGCCTCGGCCTCTTCCAACAGCAGTTCGGCATAATGGCGAGCCGTGGTCAGCACCGAGACGATGTGCGGCCGCGCCGTCCGGACGGCCTTGATCTTCTTCGCAGTGTCCAACGCCTTCCACAGTTCCTCGAAGACGGCCTTGGCATCGGCCTCCCGACGGCCATTCGCCAAAATGGCCTGGCCGTACTCGCAACCGATGTCGATGGTGAGTTCGTCGCTCGGACCCAGGCCTTCGGCGCCCTTGGCCTCCTGCCAGGCTGTCTTCAGCGTCTTCTCGGCCCCCTCGCTGTCCCCGCGACTGAGTTGCAAGCACCCCAGCTGGTATTGGAATTTCAGGCTGAGCTTCTTGTCGACCTTGGACTTGGCGCGATCTGATATCCACTCGTAGAGATCCTGGAGGTCGCTGTCATCGCCGTCGACAAGCTCCGGGACGATGGCGGCTAGCGACAAGGCAACACGGGTCCGCTTGTCGAGGTACTCGTCACCGTACTTCTCCAGTCCCCTCCACACGGCCGCTAGAACGGCCTTGGCCTCGCCGTACTTTCCGACGCTCACAAGGAAGAATCCCAGCTCCTGACCGCAAGACAGGACGGCGGGAGTCGGCTGGTCGTCGGCTTTGGCCCAGATCTTCTTGAGCATTTCCGCCGACTCCGGGCTGAGGCGAAGCTGCTTCTGGGCCGACACCATTTTGAGGGTAACTTGGGCGGCTCGATCCACGTCGAGTCTCGCGAGCCGGCGAGCGGCCACCTTCCTGTACCACAAGGCCGCCTCTTCCACCTCGTCATGCCTCTGCTTGAGTTGCGCTAGGCTCATGCCGGCTTCGTCTCGGAAATCGTGGCTTTCCAGATCTTGGTCATACCAGATCTGCAGGTATTCGAATTCTGCCCCCTGAACCTTGCCAACCTTTGTGAGGATCTCGCAGTAATCCTTGAAGATGGCCTGGGTTTCGCTGGCGTCTTTGCCCGAGTGGCGACGGCTTTGGTCCAGGACCTCCTTCGCCATCTTCTCTGCCTTGCTGTGCTTGTCGATCTTCATCAAGGCCTGGACGTGCTGGTGTTGGTATCCTCGTGCCTCCTGCTTGAGCATCCTGCGCCTCTCGGCCGAGTCTTTCTCTCCAATATTCTCCATCGCCAAACCTTCATCCAGTTGGAAATTCACCATGTCGTTCAGGGCTTCGCACTGTTTACTTGCCACCTCCCAAACTGTACTCGATCCTTTGAAGGACTTCAATAACTTGGTACATTCCTTGACCTTCTCTGTCATGCTGTCGTACACCTTTTTCAATTTTTCCAAAAATTCCTTATCTTTCTTGTGATCACTGGCGGTCGAGGCGTTGTCCTTTTGCAACTGCTCAATCGTTTTCTGGGCCTCGGAAAGCTCTGATCTCGCCGAGGCTAATTCCTGCTTGATACTGTCCAAATTGGCCGTGTCCTCGCCGCGTTCGCCAGCTGCCTCACGATCTTTCTCCTGGTCCTGGAGCCCCCGACCCTCGTCCTTCGGAACGAATGCCGTTCCTGCAAACCCAAGCGCCAGAGTGTTGAGCTGGCCGGCGACCGACAGGATACTGTACCGGCACCATTCACAACCGGTTGATCCGCCCGGACAATTCGGACCGTTGGAGTTGCTGGCGCACAGGCTCCAAGGCATCCTCAGAACCTCGACGAGGTCATCGCGCCGAGCTTTCCAATCATCTTGACGAAGCGACGGCTCTTTGCCGTCATACCACTTGTAGCGAAGCAGCTCCACGATCATATCGCTGATCCTCAAGCCGGAAAAGAGCGAGAGCTGATGCCGGTCCGAGGCCGAATTCAGGAGAACGTGGCTCCGGGCTTCACCCAAATCGTATAACCTCGTCCTCAGCTCCTCGAAAATCTCGTCCGCCTTCATGTTGCTCACCCTGGGTAGCGCCGGGAGAGTCATTATCGTGGACCTGAGCGGGAGGATGTGTGGGTGGATGGATTGATTTCGGTGGGCAATTGTCTCTGACTTGCATGTTCGAAAGGCCAGCGACCCGCAGTGGGAGGTCCATCTATATTTCCACCGTAAAGAGACAGCCTTATTTCATCTTGCAAAGGCCAGCTCGGCCCTCGAACATGTAAGTCAGCCTGCAGGATGGCAACCAAGCTCAGTGATTGGCCAAAACATGGCCCTATCGTTCGACGAGTTCGCGTCATTTCGCTCGATGACGAATACTCAAGTCAGAGTCATCTGCTTTGGTCTACATGCAGTGGCCGCTCGTTGACGTGGCTCCAATGAGATGCGATTCCCAGGACCCCGCACGGGCTTTTCTGCACCTTTGACCGTCCGGATATGGTTCGTCCCCGGCAGCGAATTGATGGGTGTCCTGATGGCCGGCGTGGAATAAGGCTGGCTGAAGGAGCGATCGTGATCGACAACGAAACAGCTCTCAAGACAGTTGAGAAACCTTGCGGAGATAGATTGAGAAGCCCGCTTTGAAGTCTTGACAGGGGGGAATTTTACCCCAAGGGGTCTCACCTCCGCTGGTCAACCAGGTTTTGGACACACCGTCGCAGCCTTACCGAAGTGGTCAGAATGTCGGGAGTGTCGGAAATCCGGTATACTGCAGTATGAGTAGTGTTCTACACCTCCGAGCCAGACTCCTCAATTGCATCTGGAGCGAGATGCCCGAGTCATCATATCGATCCTGCTTGGCGGTAACAATCAGCACTCTCGTCGCTGAAGGGCCATCCCGTATTCTGTCAATCATCTGCCATCGGCGCAATATATCCCCAATCATGCAGCTATCTGTGTGATCACTTCCCAGAGCTGGGGCCCCTGTCATCGCGCACGCTCGGGCCATCGGAGTGCTCGTGATGAGGTGTCAGCCGCGGGGCGATGGAATTTCAGCCTTATCCAAGGACTTGACATGAGGCCGAGATGCCGAAGGCGAGCACAGAATTCAACAGAAGCTCTCATCAACGCCACCACTTATGACGACAGAGAGATGTCACTCTGAGACCTTTGGTCACTTCAAGCTTGGGCGAAGTCTCGTAGCCTGACTGTGAGGTAATGAATAAATGCACAGACCAGCCTCATTGGTTGGTGAGGTCAGAGATGTAGCGGCTTCTGATTGGCATATTCGTTTAGTGGTTGAGGGCTGTGATCCTCATCATCTCCATCCGCATTTAAGCGAATGGTCGACATTTCCAAAAGGACTGACTCAGCGAAGTTGGTCAGCGGCTTTCCGAGTGAATTTCGGTTGAATACTAATATACCAGCCCAAGGCATTCAGGACAAGGATAGGTGTTGGGTAATTTGCCTTGGCACCAGTTGCGGTCTCTGAGATGATGCAGTCAACTCAACCATCCCTTTCCAACAGGTGTGATTCAACAGGTGTGATCCAACTGCGATGCTCGTGTTCACTCTTACAGTCTGATGTGAATGGGCAACATCTGTCCAAAGGCATGTATGGAACGTCACGTCCTCCCACGTGACCTGGCCAGACCTCTTCTCCGCAGACGTCAGCGATTCTCCGCCTGGCAACCCTCCAACGATTCCTTCCTTTCTTTCCGCCACGGTTGAGACTATGCTACGCATGACAACACAACATTAGTCTGCAAATACAATGTCTGCGGAAGCACAGCCGATCTCACCTGCACGGTTTGCACTCGCTATCCAGGACTTGCCTGTCGAGAACCTCTACTCCAAAGCGCGTGAAATCAGCAATTCCATCGCCCATCTCGAGCGTTCCAACAAACAGCTGCAGGAGTACAGCGACAGCATCAGAGGCGACTCCACGATACCTGACGGTACCCGAGAAGAGGGCGACAGGGAATGCCTGGAGGCGATCAAAGAGAATGAAGTCGTGATTGAAAGGCAGAAGGAGAGAATTGAATTATTGAAGAGAGAGGTCGAGAGTAGAGGGGGGAAGTGGCATGAGGTAAATGGAGGAGGAGAAAAGACTCGTGTCAATGGAGCCCAAGAGACAAACGGCCATGTGGAAGACAGCTCGGAGGCTGTGCAGAATGGCAGCCGAGTGTCAAACTCAGGGGGAGGGCTGACGGATGAAGAGCTTCAGCGACGCATGATGGAAAGGATGGCGGAACAGGACGACGACGATGGTGACGGCATACACCTATGATGATGGATGGGCCAAGTATCAGCCACCAAGCATCGGCCATCATTGTCGAAGCATGCATCAGCTCTCTTGCCGATCATGGACGTGAAGGCCTAATGACGAGAGTATCACGACATCCTCGCCCTTTGGCCTTGGAAATATCCTCCTTCACCCAGCTCACCCAGTTCGGATTATCGGCACAGATCCGTCAGCACTGGCCAAAGTCGCTGAACAATGTCACCCAATCGCCTTTCTCTCGAGGCCACTACGGTGTTGGGGGTCAGAAATTTTACATCGGCTGGGCTGGTGTGAAACAAAAGTATCATCTGAGACTCGGGAATTCCCCATGAGTCTGCTGTTTGAGGCCAATACTCAGAGGAGGACGCACGTCAGTTTGGTGATCTATGCTCGACAGGACACTAAAGGATGGATGAGATCAGAATAAGGATCCAGAAACGGTAGCCTAGAAGAACTGACATAGCTACACCACGATGGTTGGAGACATGTCTCCGAAGCATGAATAGAAACACATGACACTCTGTTACACAGTTAGGTGTCAGGTGGGCTTGAATCGAGCCCGAACTGCTAAGACAGTGAGTTCCAGAGGCAATGACAAAACCGTGCGCGGCCAAAGAAGCATCATCTTCATATCACAAGGACTGCTGCAACGCACTCTGAATTCGGAATTCTATATCTCAGTTATATGAAGCCAAACTATGCACGTTGTGAGTTCGCTGTGGTCCCATACTACCTCGGCTTGTTGGCTGAGGGCAGCCCTATAACAGAGAGTGGAGTAGGAATAAGCTTTGTACCCGCTGGCGCGTCTTGCATTCCTTAAGCCAGGCACGCCACCCGACCTCAACGCCATCTCCACACTGGTATGATATAGCTGTTCGCAGCGAGTCCCGGCCACTGGCCTGCTTTGCAATACTAGCCATCTGCGAAGCTGACACCGTCTGGAGAGTATTCTGAGGCAAACGGTCCTTCCACAAATGAGTGTCGTTAGACCGCGAGTGATTTGTCTTTGATCATTCGGAACCGCGCCTGGCGACCTTGCAGGATGGATGAGCATTGTGAAGGTCTTACGACAATCAGCTATGGAAATTTTGGACTAAGCCTGTGAGACTGCCCATCTTGATGCGGTCCCTCTTCATTCCGCTGATGAGTGCGCAGCTTCATCGTCATCGGCATCCTCATATCCTACCTTCCACAGCATAGTCGAATCGTTCTCCGGCGTTCGTCCTTTGGTCTGTCGCCATATTTCGTCCTGCTCGGAACGACATCCGGAACATGTGCGTTTGCGAACATCCTGGTATTGCCTGCCAGCAGGGCGGACATGGCGTGTTGTCATGAAATCGACGGCTTCGCCTGCTTTGCGGGCATGCTTGGTGTTGCTCAGGTTGGCGTTCAATGGTCCTGTTTTACCGTCATGTGAGTCCCGATCTGCCCACGAGAAGTCGGTTCATTTGTTAATGCCGGGCTAGTCTCCTTCTCTACCTGATCTTCTTCCCTCGGGCGACACCTCCGGGCATTCATCCGGACAAAGATCCGAACGTCCCTTCTTTCAGCACCGCTCTTGCTGTCACGGGCATCTGCATCGTCCATGCCGTCATCATTGCCATCCTCTCACTGTGTTTCATCTTTTTTTGGCCGGACAATCTACAAGGCTGGGCAAACTTTCTGGGGATATTTTCCACGGTCCTGGCCTCGGTGCAATATTTCCCGCAAATCTACACGACATACATGCTGAAAAGAGTGGGAAGTCTGAGTATTCCGATGATGTGTATTCAGACGCCCGGCAGTTTCGTCTGGGCGGGCAGCCTGGCAGCCCGATTGGGGCCGTCGGGCTGGAGTGCTTGGGGCGTGTATGTGATCACCGGTTGTCTCCAGGGTACACTGCTGGTGATGGGAAGCTACTTCGAAATTACGCACCGGCGGCGGGAGAAACAACAGCTCTCAGACAGGATGGCAGAAGATGCTGGAGAAGTCGAACCGGCGTGGGAAGAGACTCCACTGCTCAGAGGAGAAGAATGATGATTCAGCCATGCTCTCAAGGTCGTCCCGCGCTGAGCACTGTACTATACTCTGTCCGGAAAGCTGGTGCATGGGGCAGTGGACTCTCCGGCTGCTTTCTCATCTGCCATTGCTGTCATCTTCTAGCTCCTTGTCCGTGGTGCCATCGACTGCGGGCTGGCCGCTTGCGGACCTGCGACCGCAGTCGGAGACATCTATGCCGTACTTGACGTAGTCGAAGCTCTCCAGCGAGTCAAGAAGCTCGGCCCAGCCATCGTCAATCTCTCCAACCTGACCAGGACTCCCCGGCAGAGGGTCAACGCCTTGAAGGCTGATGTGGTCAAGGTCGTCCTCTTTGTGCTCTCCTGTCCGTCCGGCAAGCACTTCCGCTTCCCGGCCTTGGTAGACCTCTAGCAGACCAGGGTGAGGGCACCACACGACCCTCATGCCCGCTCTTCTCGCCGCTTCCACTCCAGGGACGCTGTCCTCCAGAACCAAGCATTCCTCAGGCTCTATCAGTCTTTCACCATCTCCGTCGGCATGGATCGTTTCATTGATCGTCTTTAAGGCCAGCAAATAGATATCGGGTAACGGCTTGCCTCTGCCGCGCGGTATTCTCTCATCGTCTCCTACAATGATGTGGTGCGGTGGGAACACAGAGAACATGTGCTTCAAAGCCGCGGTCTTGAGTTCGTAATTGCGCCTATGACTGCTTGTCGCTACGGCCAGTCTGACCCTCTTCGCCCCACGATCAGGACTCCTGCCGCCGCTCGGTATCCTGGTGTACGCTCCACTCAATCTCTGCAGCAGGTCTTCCACGCCCGGGAGAGGTTGGCAGTGCTTGAACGCTTCAGCTTGTAATTCTACTTGCCGTTTCAGGTATTCCTCGTTTGAGATGGGTAATTTCGCCCACTGGTGTAAAATCTTGCCCGAAGCGGGGCCTGGTCGGCCCTGCAATTGCGCCTTTATGCTCCAAGGGAGGTCCGGGCGGCCATTCTCGCGCAGAATAGTGTTGGTAACGTGAGTATAGGCATCTTCAGAGTTGATCAACAGGCCGTCCATGTCGAAGATACAAGCCCGGACGGGGGGAAGCCTAGAGGGACGGTTAGCACGTTGAATATGTTATAAATGTGACGATGCTCATACTCTGTCTTTCCGCCCATGCTGCGCATTAGTTCTATCATTTGGACGAGGAAGGAGAGAAGGTGTACTTTGGAAACAAAGATATCTGCAGCCAGCTCACCCTCTTTTCGGACTCTGCCAAGAGGCCGATGCGCCCGGTTTGGCTGGAGCACCCCAGCACCTTTGGCGTCTTTTCAATCCATATGACATTCTTTATACAGAGAGGTGCACCAAAGTTGTGGCCACGCTAATTTAAATGACGCAGTTTCAGAGCATGACAGTCTATTTTCCCGTCAGTGGATAGACACCAATTAAACCCATGTGGTTCTTGACCGATCGTCGTTGAGAGACAAAAACCATCCAATCTTCCCCACCATCTATCATCTACTTTCTCCACACCCTTCAAACGTCCGCTCTACCCAACACCAGCCAAAGTTGCGATGCTAACGTGGTGTCAGACGTAAATCCACATCTCATGAACCAGCAGCAGTGTCCTCATGTTTGGACAATAGCAGCTGCAACCCTACATCCTCCTTGTAGCGGTGCAATGCAGCGGTTTTCCAATCATCCCAATCTAGGCCCTCATCCACCTTGACAGCGTCTCGAAGCCCTCGGAAAAGGCCGAGGAATCCGGTCCAGTCAGTAAGATCGTATCCACAACAAAAAGCGAACCTATGCTGTAATCGGCCATTCCAAACAAAACCTGCCAGATCCTGGTGGGCCTTTTCCTCAAGCAAGCGTGCAAAGACAATTTCATCGTTGCCCAGACTATTCGCACCATTGTAGAAGTCTGCAACTGGTAAGAGGCCAATTGGAGAGTTGAATGCATGAGCGGGCGACGCCGTATGAGCCCACTCCCAATCGATAATGCCGGTGATGTTGAAATCCTCATCCACCAGGATATGATCTCCCTTGTCGTCCGCGTGCTTTAAATAGTAATTCTGGTCATCCTGTGCCGATGATGGTAATACAGATGGGATTAAGTCGAGGAGAAATCGGTGGACTAGGTAGGCATCTACTGCTTGCTGCGAGTAGATCTCTTTGCGAATAATTAAATCCAAGATGAGTCGAAGTGAAGACCTATGATACTCCTCCAAGGAGGAGAATGGGCCAGCTGTACGCATTTTGGATTGCGTAAAGTCGGTGAGTGACTCTCGAGCAAATGCGCCAACATGAGAGTCACCCGGGCGATCGAGGGAGCCAAGAAAGCCGAACGGGTATTTGTGAAGTTCGATAAATGTATCCGCAAGCTGGTTCATGACCTTTCTCCTTTGTTTTTGAGTTGCAATAGACCATCTCAGAGACTTTCCTGGTAACTTCTCCATGAGAATATAACCAACTCCGACAGGATTGTCTCCATGTTCTAACGCGAAATCAAAGACCTTTGGGGCAGGTACACCAGTCTGCTCAAGAAACTTGAGGGTGGCAACCTCACTCTGGATGAGATAATCTCGCAGTACTGCTGGAGGGGATGTAGCGTTGACCCTGCGGATACGGGCGATCCATTTGATTCCGTCATCAAAACACACTTCGACATGATAATTCATGCCGCCCATCACGGAACTTCGTGTGGTTCTGTCATACTGAAGCGGAGGAATGGAGCAGGGTATTCCTGGGCGTAGATGACTGGCTCGAGCTACAAGAGCAGGAGTGTTGATCTTCTCGATCAGCTCTGTCAGCTCGCGTTCTTCAGCCGCCCGGGCTGCAGGATCATAGGCATTTGCGTCCTGCCGAATATATAACTTAGTAAGAAAATGCGCGGGGTGAAGAACCGAACTAACCTCCCACCTAGGGCAGCGATGGAATGCATGTTGAAGATGGCTGGAGCATAGATGGCGGTTACAGAGTACGCAGTCGCCGAGAGTGCGGACAGCCGGCCTTTGGCAACTCTCAAAATCACAGGGCCACATAGGCATTGTGTCAGAATTTAGTGAATCCGAGCCTTTGCGGAATGCCAGAAAGTATCGGATGAACTCTGCCAAAGTCTGATTTTAGGTGGATCGATTCTTGGGCTCGTGCGACCAGGGCATCTGTTGGAAACTGTGTTGGAGAATGAAGGTATATTTACGTTACACAAGGCTGAATGACCAAGAAATAGCGCCAAGACAACGCCAAGATCGACCTTGATGTGAGTATGAATAGAAATGAATGTGATTGTTCTCTCCAAGATGGAGTGCTGCGATTGAGCAGCAGATAGATATATGTCTAAGGTGGCAAATGTCCTTGGCGATGCCATTCACACAAATGAGGCATTTTGAGACTCAGCTGGTGAATACGCAGGCGTCCAGCGCTGTGATTGGTTGCAAACAGATATTGTGTTGGCAATAACTTCACCTGAGCGGTTGCATCCTCCTGGCAAAGTTGGAGTCCATATCTAATTAATTGCCTCAATTCAGGTAACCGATCTCTCAGCTCAACGAGGGGATTCGCCGAGAGATCTTCCTCCGTTAGTCCGAGAGTTGACCGTACTCCCTTGAAATGGTTGCACCAACCTTGACCCAGCCGGCCTTATCTGGGCGTAACACAAATGCTGTCTTACCAAAGGTGTCAGTACCAGTCAATTGACTGTAGGCAGCAGCATGATGAGAACTACTCCCTGGAAATGGTTGCACCAACCGTGCCTCAGCCGGCCTTATCTGAGCGTGACGCCGAATGCCGCCATACCAAAGGTGTCAGTACCCAATCGAGCTTCAAAAGAGCAGTTTCGTGCGAGCGCCTTCTGTAGTATAAGAGGGCACACAATCTCCCCTCTCACCAAGTTCTGAAACACCAAAAACCCACACCCCAAAACCGAGACATCAATCCGTACCTCAGATCATCAATTTGTCATAAATTCCAATTACCTCACATTCAATATGCCTTCTCCAGCAATCCGGTGTGTGAAGGATGGTTGCAACAACTGGGCAGTCAGTGGCTCTCGTTATTGTTCTAAGCGTACGTTTTCTCCTTCCAAATTTGACATAATTTCGGATGCTGACGTGCGTCTATTCCAATCTAGACCAGTAGATTCATTCCGAGCCTCGGATATAAGGGAGGAGGAGAAGAGTTGCCATGGTAGCACTTTGCTTGAGGTTGACTTTCGAAGTAGTCAAGACATGCATGAGATTTCACGGTTCAAATAGACCCTCAGATGAACGCTCGAGTCTTGCAAGCGGACTATCAAGCTCAATCAAGGCCATACCATTCTTTAACTGACTCTGAGATGCTTGCAATTATTGATAAATATGATGGCCGTTCTGCCTCGCCGCTTTTCACCACCTCCTTTGACCCTTCAGAGTTCTCTTGACAGTTCAGTTCTTTCAAGGCCGCCTTCTGCGAGTGGCTCGATGCACGTCATGTCAAGAGGACGAACTACACCGCCTAAACCGGCGGTGACCACCTCCACCCTCGATCTACTGTCAGTTCTCGCGCAGGCGTCCCTCTGATGCTTAACCACCATCATTCCGCGATGAGCCCTCCTACCTCAGATCAGCCTTGGTGACCTTTACCTCCCTATTCTTCTGGCCGGTTCAGCGTGCCTCGCGGGTCGCCTTCAGCTTCGCTTCCGCCCAACGCAACACCGGCGAAGAGACCCTCCACTTCTCCGTGGACAAGGTCACCTTCCTACCCACGCCCTGTCGCGTGTTTGCCGATCCGATATGCTGCAGCACTTAGAACATCTTGTCGAGTGGGGTCAGGCGTCCCAAAGGATAGGACTTGAGATGGCCGCCAACAGGGTCGGCGAAGCGCTCTCATGTCCACGGCTACCCGGAGTCCAATGAACCCGTGCCGGACGTGGTTTCGAGCATGAAGATACAGATGGGAGTGGCAAGAAGGAAGACTACGTGCTCGGCGAAGTGAAAGCTGGGGACATGGTGTTGATTTACGGGAATATTTTGCATAAGAGCGAGAAAAACCTGAGCCGGAAAGGAAGCGTTCCATCAGATCGAAGGAGAGGAGCGATATGACCAAAGAATTGGTTACAGACCCAGGACGGGCCGAACGTGTTTACGAAGCTGGATGGTAATGGCGACTGAGACCGGTCGTATTCGGCCTTCCTGGTCAAGGGCTGGCATCAGCAAAGAGACATGCTGTGCACTTTAATGCTCGAGCAGTCTCAAACGACTGGTCATCGAGTTCGCCTGTCACAGATCACAGGATGACAAATCCACTTGTTCACACAACGGACATGTTGAGGTGACGGGGAAGGTGGAGATGGTTGACTTCTCTCTAGATGGTGTGGCCAGCCACCGTTGGCTGAAGTCTAGGCAAGATTGCAGGCCAGCCCATTGCATATCACAGTCCACAACGTAGTCGCACCAGTCTGCGTGGTCTCGATGGACATCGCTTTTTCAATAGGTATATAAAACCCAGCGGACTTGATTCGACCAATCTCTGGCCAATCCATCGTTCAGATGCATGAATGCTTATCATCAGGATTCCGGAGGCCGCCATCTCGCCTGTTCAAGCGCACCCGCTCACCCGTACTTGCCCGACTGCCTCTGCCCTCCCTTGGGACACCAATCATCTCGCTCGTTCGTCCACCCTTTGTTCATTCTTTTTCGTCAACAGCATGCCTCTAACGCAAGGTCGTGCGCTACGGTTCAAGCTTTGGCCTTAGACTCGCATGCTGGACCATGTCCTTTCTTCCCCGACGTCATCCAATATGTCGTCTCCGCACAACAGGTGGATGCATCGCTACCTCATGCGAGCCGAATTTGAAGTCCGTTATTTACAGATGTCGATCAGCTGAAGCTACACTACCACATGGCCAAGGCAAAAGTCACGACTAAGGAGTTCGTTGCTCAGGCTGAATCCAGCGGTTACCACAATGAGAGAAAGACAGCACTCGAGATGAAAACAGATAAGTCAACAAGACAAACAAGGGTCAAAATGTGGCGTTGGGCCACCATGTCGTGTAAGGCATCAACATCCCCTGGCCGTAGCGAGATCGGATGGGTCACTGCAGATCATCACACTGCCGCATGAGGCAGTTGTGCTATTGGCCCTGTCGTATTTCAGTCGGGCAAAAGGCTTCTCACAGGCTTGTTAGCATTGACCAAGGGACACTAGGATTTTCACGCAGCTACTGTTTAGGCACGGAGGGACAACAGCAGCCGGCGTGCCTCCCCTTCACCTGATCAAGTCAAGCGCTGTTGTCGCTGACTTGTAGTAGCCGCGGAAGGGGAGAAATGGGAGAATGGGTCGGATAGTCTGGTGGTCAAACGGAGAAGCGGGGGGCGGGGGGACGAAACGGATGTGCAGGAGGGAAGCCGTTTGGGACGATCGAACCAGACTGCTATGGTGATGTAGCTAAGTCAGGGTATTACTTCTGCGGCAGGCCCTGCCCGCAGTAGCTACATCCAGAGAGTAAGTACCTCACAGTATTGTACGAGCGGCAGTTGGGGTGTTGTACACGTCGCTGCCAGCAAATGACTCTCCTGGGGTCTTTTCTGTGGTAGAGATGTGGAGATTCTAGGCACAGGTTCATACCTGCAACGGCAACAAGCTTCTCCGTTCATGACTAGTTAAATGCTTAATATGTCCGCATCCAAGTCCTTCAAAGTCGGCAGGAACATGCCTCGTGCAACATGTGCTTGTATACCGTCGAGTCAGGGACGGAGGAATGGTCATCAGGACGGTGGCTGGCATCATTTTCTAGGCTGCACGACCAAACTGCTGAATGTCAATACTCTGTCCATGAAAGCTTGCTGGAGTGTGATGATGAGATTAAGATCTCGAAACCTTCACGCATCCTGGCAGATTTTAAGTAGGCTGATCTTCGTCCTCATTGCCCTACCGACTCACGTTGTCCCGTCGAGCAATTTTTGATCACATTCAGGTGGACGCCTGTGCCGCCGTTTGATAGGTAGGTTCTGAGTGAGCAGCATCGCCATTGCCCTAGCCGCCTATCAGGACAGAGCTGCGATCATTGCAATGCCATCCTATCAAGCCACTTTCAGGAGGACTGACTTCTTCTAACTAATAATCATCCAATTCTCCCGCCTTAGTGCCAACCATCCATGGACGTTCATATGTGACCCAACGAGCTAGCTCAGACTGCCTGCCGTTCCCAAGCCTGAGTGACTTGTATCTATTCATGAAACCATCCTCCAACAACACTACACACGGCAAAGTCGTACAGCACCCGTGGTCCAAAGACATCACTGACCCTGATCCCCAACCCGCCAACCCCCAAAATGTCCTCGGTAGACAGACTCGACCAAGCCAGCAAAATTGACGCCCAAGCGCGGATCAGCCTCCTCAAGCCCGACCCGCAACTCGACCATGCACTTGCCAACTCGGCTGCTCGAGGCCTACCAGCCATCACCATCTCGGACCTCCAAGGCCAATACCTCGCCATCCAATGCAAACTCATCAACGCCAAGTCCGCAACGCCAATTCCGTACTCGAAATCGGGACCTTGGGAGGTCACTCAACGATCTGGTTCGCCCGCACGGGCGCAAAGGTCACGAGCATCGAGATCGATCCCAAACATAGAGATGTTGCGCTTGAGAACACGAAGGGACTCGATGTCGAGATCATTCTGGGGGCGGCGCTGAACGTGCTGCCTCAGCTGGTCGCGGACGGGCGGAAGTTTGATTTTATTTTCATTGATGCCGCCTGGGAGGAACAGTGGGAGTATTTCAGTGGGGGGTAAAGTTGACAAAGGGGAATGGGTGTATTTATGTTGACAATGTGGTGAGGGCGCTGTTGGAGGGTGAGAACGTGAGTGAGGATGAGTGGTTGGTGACCAAGGTGGGTAAAGAGGAGAAGGTACATGCGACGCTTGTGTCTACCATCTCTGGTCACAAAGGAAACACCGAGGAGATGTTTGATGGGTTTCTGCTAGCAGTTGTTGAAGAGAGTCAGCATTAGCATAGATAATGTCCAGTCCGAACCGGAAAGATTCACAACGCTCCTGCACCCTCTGTTTCGACACACAAGGCGGACACCCAGATCTGGCACACGAGAATCTGTGCATTATTTTGTCGTGGAAGACTCCGGGCGTCATATCAGAGAATTCCAATGGGATGATGGCCCTCGAGGAGGTATTTTCTCATTATCGGCATGTGGTGGAGAGGGTTACTTTATGGGTTGATTTGCAAGTTGTGGTGGCACCGAAGGCGGTCTTGAAATGGGGTCTGAAATGGGGTGCTCCGGAGTCACGGTGAAGAACATTCTCCGCTATCCATAGGGCACGATAATTAGGGGTGGATATGTCTCACAGGGAAGCCGTCCCCTGCCGGGAGAGGCTTTTAAGTCACAAAGCTTAATCCTACCAATGGTGGTCTGCAAGTGACATATACATAAAGAGCAAATTTTCTGTCCGGTCCTTTTTCTTCACTCACCTCTCGCCCGCTATATAGAGGCAAACATTTCGCTACACAGGGCGCGCATTTTGCCATCCAACACAATAACGGCAGGACGCATCCTGCCCCCTACAATCCTGGCAACACATCAGATCCCAGCGCCAAAGAGGAGCTGCGGCACCTCTAGCGGTTTCCTCCAGCCGACACGACCGCCGTAGAATGGGGTGAATTTGACATCACAAGTTGATGAATTTTGAAGGGATTGTCAAAGTGCGTTTCTGGGCCCAGTGAACGAGCCTGTCGTTTCCGTCTGATCTTCCACTGGCTGGTCTCAGATTCGTTCTGGATAGACTCGGTAGAGGAGTTGAGCGTCTCCGAAGCTTTACGCATGAAATACCCATGAAAGATTCTTCCATTCATCGATTCGGTTCTCTAGAATGGACCGCTTCATCCAACTCCTCCGCAGCCCAGGGGCGAAGAGCGAGATCATCAGCGCAGCACCGACACAGCATGCCGACTCTGCCGCTGTCCCCTTCCCCTCTGACGAAACGGACGAGACCAATAAGGCCAACACCACAGTCGTGACCATTTCCGTCGAAAACGTTGTCGGCTACACCGTCATCCCCAAGGCGCGCTTGCTGGACCGATGGCTCGACTTGACGGTGCGCGTCTCCGGCTCTGAATTCGTGTTCTTCACCATCATGGCTGGTCTGCTGGCGTGGGCCTTCATGGGGATCGCATTCGGGCACAGCGTGAATTGGCAGGTCATCATCTCGGATGTCCAGGCCATCCTGAGTTACATCTTCGACTCGCTCCTCATGCGCCAGCAGCTGAACGGCCATGAGAATTTCCTGCTGGTTCTCGCGCAATTGAAGTCGCGCAGTCTCAGCCATGAGCGCATGCTGAGGACTATCGTTACGTCAAGGAATCAGGAGCAGCATCAGCAGGAAATTCACCAGGTCCCGGACCAGGGCCAGCACGTCCCAAACCAGGGCCAGCACGTCCCAGACCAGGGCCAGCCCGTCCCAGACAAGGGTCAGCACGTCTCAGACCAGCACGTCCCAGCTCTTGACGGCCAGCTCTACACAGACTTCGCCACCGTCCTCCCGTCCGAGACCTGGTTCGGGCGCATGGCAACCTACGTCTCGCACATCCTGGGCCACATCGTCACAGTAACACTATACTGGATCTGCATCCTGATCTGGATTGGCTTCGGGCACTACTGCGGCTGGAGCGAGCGGTGGCAGCTGTACATCAACTCGGCGACCTCGGCGCTGATGGTCTTCGTCTTCGCCTTCTTGGCCAACATCCGCGAGCAGCACAGCCGGTACACCGCGCAGTGCCTCGACGCCATCTTCACCGTCGACGCGACACTCGAGCTCAAACTGCGCGTCCTCACGCGGGACACGGTGTGCAACGAGTCGATCGTCATCCCCGCACCGAACGTCAACCGCGTCCAGCGCATCATCAACTACTACGCGGACGTGGTGGGCACGCTCGTCGGCGTCGCGATCCTGGTGGTCGTCATCATCGCCTGGCTCGCCGTCGGCCCCGCCCTGCACTTCAACAGCAACTGGTGGCTGCTGATCGGCACGTACGCCGGCCTGGTTGGCATGAACGACGGCTTCGTGCTGCGCAACATCCACGGCGAGATGCTCCGCGTCGAGAATCCCCAGTTTGCCACTGTCCGTGAGCAAGGTCGGGCTCTGCTCAGTATCATCGGCGCTGATTCGGAGGTTAAGGAGGAGCCGGCGGCAGACGAATCCATAAGCTACCGCCTCTCGGCGGCGATTGGAAGAGTCTGCTCACATGAGATGGCGGTCGTGCTGGGGTTCCTGGTCATTGTGGGACTGATCGTGGGCGCGAGTGCAATGAGGTGGACGACGACGGGACAGCTGTTGTGCAATATCCCGCCGAGCATCATCGAGTCGTTCTTCATGGTCATCTTAATCACGGGCCATAACATGGCGGATCAGAAGAGGAGGCTCGATTTGCAGAATATCTATCTTCACCGTTTGAAACTCATGTCCTTTGTGAATGCGCTTGATGTGGTGCAGGTCAAGGCCTAGACTTGAACCGAGGGGATGACATGTTTGCGCAAGCAAGGCAGATTTGAAGGGTAATGGGGATGGTTTGCTACTCAACTTAGAGGGGTGGTCTGCCTTGGAGAGCTGTGAGGCCAGCTGAGAAGCAGACTGGACATTCAACATGTTCAAGGAGGAGAAGGATGCAATGTTTCGTACTGGTTGAGAAGGTCGTTCAACGGAGATTATCCTGTTGCCAAGCTCATGGCTTCTTGAAATGGACACTTTCAGCTGGGCTGTTGAAACTGCCACCTGGAGGTGATTGCTGGAAATGAACAGTCAAGAGATGAGGGCTGGAACTGACGCCTCTGGAGGTGGGTGCTGGAAATGGTCGCTCCAGAGAGGGGGTGCTGAAACTGGCACTGCTGAAATCGTACTTTTGAAATAACTATCGTACTCTAAATTAAGCTTAATTCAGCGCCATTCTATTGGCCTTGCTTCTGGCTGCAGCCGACACGGGAAACCATGGCCGATTGGGGCAAATGGCTGCAGCCAGGCTTCCCGCCCCCCTCTAGATCCGAATTTGCAAGACCAAGTCTTTTCTATCTGCGACAATGAAACGTCAACACTGGATAGTCTACCCATTCCGCCGTGCCATTTCCTCAATTGTCAAGGTCCGTGAATCCGCAACAATGGACGAAGATCTGCTTTGATGGCCGCAAGGCTGGTAAGGCCAAAAAGACTGGTGACCGCATTGTTTCTGTAGGTATCTATCCTGATGACCGACCGACTTGATACTAATTATACCTGAAAGGTGTTTATTTACTCTTTCTTTGGATATAAGGCTCGTGTGATTCAAGCGCATTACGAGCATCCACACTTCATCGTCCGGAAAACAGACCATATGGAGTTCGAAGAAGGGATGGCCAACGGCTTCAAACTAATGCTGCGATGGATGATGAACACTCCCAAGGATGTAAAGATTCCTGAGAGATCCACCAAGTACGGCAAGGCTCTCAAACATGTCCAGTTTCAGTTTGCTGCTGGCAAATGGTCACGAGAACTTATGGAGAATCAAAACAAAGTTATGGAGTCATTGGGTGGCCTGAGAGTTCTCCATGGAATGTTCCGGTCAGACATGGTCTGCGCCGTTGGAATGAATAATTCTTCTGAGTCCGGCTCACTCGCCTGACTTTTCGAAACCAGGTGGCAGTGTGGGATTCCCGTTCCAAAAGGAATCTATCCTAATTCTATTGGGGTGGTGTTTGCATGACGTATTGGCTTGGCAGCCAAGGGTCTACAAAATATTAGGAACACGTCATTTTCCAGCCCAGCCCGTCAGTCGTACTCTGAAGATACTGGATGTCGTTCCCAGCGACAGGCGAGAAAACGCGACCTGAACGTGCCAAACCAGCACCGGCTCGACCATCTCAACCCACGACCAGTACTCCACTTCCACCATCATGGTCCCGCCAGACCACACCCCGGCGCGACTCGAACTCGTCAACATCGACCACGGCGAGCTTCTATGACGCCCATTTCCCACCTGACGAGGAGTCACGAATGGTTGAAGCGTCTCACGTTCTGAAGAAGCAAGCAAATTCCCAATATGCAGCGTCAGACTTCTCTTCTGCCATCGGGACGTATGACAGGGCAGTCGCAGAATTACCAAATTACCTGGACTTTGAGTTGGCTGTGCTCCAGAGCAACATCGCTGCCTGCCACATCAAGCTGGAGCAATGGAAGGAGGCGGTGGATGCGTGCGAACGAGCTTTGAATGGGCTGGCGAAGGAGATGCCGATGCCAAAACCAAAGGATAGGGAGGGAAAGGATGTCAGAAGCAGGAACAAGGGCAAAGCAAAGCGAGAAACTTTGAACTCAGACACTGATTCTGAGACCGAAGAGACGTCAGGGCCTAATCCTACTGACGTGGTGGAACTGCCCAGCGACAACGACGAAGAGGCAGACGCCCGTGCTCTGCAACAGCTGGCCATCTCGGACCAGCGCAAGGCGGACATCCAGCGGATCCGGACCAAAACCTTACTGAGACGTGCTCGGGCCAAATCCTCCATGACACCGGCCAACTGGACGAACCTCGGCGGCGCATTGGAAGACTATACTTTACTTTCCACACCAGAGTACTTCAATACCTTGCCACCTTCTGACCAGCGGACCGTTCGCGTGGCACTTGCGGAATTGCCGCCGAAAGTCAATGCCGCCAAGGAACGAGAAGTCAGTGAGATGATGGGCAAGTTGAAAGAGCTTGGGAACGGAATTCTGCGGCCATTTGGGCTGAGTACGGACATGTTCAAGATGGTCAAGGATGAGAACACGGGCGGGTACAGCATGACCTTTGACCAGGGTGGCGGTGGTGGGAAGAAAGGGCAGGACTGAAGGACTCATTTGGGAGCAAGGAAGCTCAATGGAATACATCAGAGAGCATCATCGCATGTTCCTTCCCCTGCATTCGACGAGGAAAGCAGCTCTGATGGAAATTTGAGTTGCTCGTGACAATTGATGATTTCATCGTACGTGCATCCAGCACAAACGACGGTGCCAGTTACCAAGTTGAAGTGAAGGAAAAGAGACATGGACTTCTGCATGCTGGTTTTGATGTCTCAACAGCTCAGGTCCGAGATCGGATGATGGTCCAAACTCCCTGCCAATATGTGTGGGGTTGGATATCGCGATTTTGCAGATGGTTGCTCCATCGTCGTGACCATGAGACTTGGCCTTGATCCTCCTGCTCTGCAATCACAGCTCACTTTTTCACTGCCCACTTGATCACTTCTCCCTTCCTCTCGCTTGCTGTTGCCGTGCAGTGGTGCAGAAGGTGTCATGCTAAGGTGTTCCCAGATCCGAAGTCCAACAGTCTATGTGAGAATGAAAGTCAAACTGGGCTGACCGTCAAAATCCAGACTTGATGTTTCTTGTCATTGTTGTCATAAGTTCGTTGGCTCACCCTGGCTGACGAATGTTAGAAGAAGCGTTGCTGAGGGTGGAATGAGTTGCTCATTTCGCCGATGTCCTGGATCTCCTGTTGCTGAGGGGGGAGGTGTGACGTTTCCAGAAGGAAATTGTTGTGGCTATGCAAGTCTGATGAGTCTGGGGGGAAAGCGGGAAGTGGCGTGTTGAAGAAAGGATCGGATACTGGACGTGGATGATTGAAGGCGTTCATGGGCATGGTCCCGCCACGTGTAAACCCCATTGTGGTTGCGAGCGCCCGTGACGGGGTGGCGTTGTAGGAGAGCGTTATTCTTGGAAGGCGTGGGAACTGCTCGACCATTGGATCCACAACGTCTCTACTTTCCTGCTTGACAAAAGGAGGGGAACAAATGTGGAGGCTGTTCAATCTTGAGCTTGGAGTCGGGGAGGCCTCATTGTTCTGGTCGAACCGGATCATCCCCTGGTGTGTAAAGCTGACATTTTCGGCATTCCGAGGTCGATGTCGCCGAGACTGGGAAGGAGTGGTGGGGGATTCTGTCATTATTGGACCGCCATCATCCTCTGTGGCTTCCTCGCTGTTGGACAGCTTCGTTGTCAGCTTGGTTCGTTTTCTCTTTGGCGTCATCGGCGACTTCTGCTGCTTCTCCTCTTGCTCCAACACTTCCTTGCCCTTCCTCATCACGTCTGCCTTTTGCTTGTTCAACTCCTTATTCGCGTGCACCCGAGTGATGGCTCGAATGGGATCATCGACAAACGTATTGATGTAGGGAGCATCAAAAAGATGCTTGCATATGGTCTTTGATTGAGCCAGAGCTCTGACGATGGCGTCAAATCGCTTGGAGAATGTCGACAGTTCCATGTTGTTCCTGGCCTTGGATGGCTCATACGCATTGAGGAGAGGACCTTCCTGCTCGGACCGAGCGCGACATGCGTTTAATAGACTCCAGCAAAGGCATTCCACGAGTCGGTTATCATGACGGTGCTCCTTGAACGGCTTCAGCATCTGTTCGCTGTCTTGGGCCAGCGCGGTCGACTTGAATGTCTTGAATAACATCTTGACATGTGCTTTGCAGTCTTCGATCGTCCTCGGTAGCGTAGGGTCATCTCTGTCTGATGCTGGCCGAAGGACTTCGCGATACACTATCGGCGTTAGAAAGTCGTCGAAAATCGTCTCGTGATCGACATCTGGATTGTTGCCATCCATCAGATTTTCGGAGATCTTGGGGCCGTCATTGTCAGGTCTAAAGCCGAGGTATCCGGTGACGCCGTCATGTCCTGGTTCTAGCCTGACGGACATGATACGTAAGGCACTCTCAGTCGCTTCCTGTAGCTCCTCTGGCGTGGCTCTCTCATATATACCACTTGCTTCATAGCCTGCCACTGCCTGCCAACCCTGAGGCATGATCGTATTCGAAGGAGAAAGCTTCCCAGGAGAGGTGCCAAGGTTCCCAAATGGCAACTCGTCGAGATCGATCGGAGAGGCTGGATCCGGGTTCGGACAAGAAGCTGTAAGGCTGTCCTCCATAGGAAACAATTGATCGAGGTCAGTGGAGTCGGAGACTTCGAGAATCGATTGATCATCACCATTGAGGAGAATCACCAAATTGAAGCGGTGAAATTGAATGTTTGTTTTGAGTGAAGATGTGACAGCGAACACAGAGGCCAGCCCTGCCGACCCCAACCCGAGTTCTCGCCTCCGATGGGGTTCAGATGGACAAACATTCCTTTCTCTGTCCGCAGCTTTCTTTCGCTTCTGCCGCACTATTCCATGAGATTCGCATCTTGGAACCTACCATAATATTGGCTGAATATCCGGGCCTGTAAAGATGGTGTCACAAATCCGGACCAGGATTATTCGGAACAGACAGCCAGAGGGCGCAAGGAGGGTGAGGCTGCTTCCATATCCCCTCCTCTAATTTGCCAGCCGTCACTGCCCCGCCAGCGATGCCAAATAATGATTGTTGATTCATTGAATCTGGTGGAACATGTCCATCACGCCGCGGTGGATGCGGTGGACGTGGAGTGGTGCAAGATTAGGGTTATTGATGAGTACAGGATTCCGGACGCCGGGGATTCTCTAGTGGGGTGAAGGTCGGGTAGGGTTTAACTGGTAAATGATTGCCTGCTGGCCTTCAGATACAGCAATCTAGGGCTCTCTCACGCCCTGATATCGGACCGGATGAGTTGATGGCAGAATACTATGATCAGAAGATTCCAGCAACTTGTCTTCCTAGTTCACAGTTAGTCCTCCACATCACATTTCAACCAGGCTTCTTACCGTCTTGTTCTTTGATATGCAGCTTCGATGTATGACCACTCGTTCTGTTCTGCTCGGGCTCGATCATCAGGACATCCCCATCTGTGATCGACGAGAGGAAAAGGGTTCTCTGCCTTCGATGCATGACCATGTCACTCTGTTCCATATTTACCAGGAAGACAATGACTGAATTTTTGAATCGAGATAAGTAAATCAATCTCCCAGAGTGAGAACAGGCCCAATATCTCTCATCTAGTGCAGACCCTCTCTTCATGCTGCGTTCAGGTCGTCTTAGTAATGCTGGTCAAGGTGTGATTACCGGCTTCGCCACGCCTTCTGCAATATTGACCTTGCACTCTCGCTGCTGTGTAAGACATGTATCTTTGTGCAATTATTTGGTACCATAACGAATTTTGCATTTGACGGCCTGTCTGTTCATATCGACCAAATCTTCAAGCTGTTATCTATGACTTGTGTATCTTGTGAGTCTTTCTCGTCTTCGTCGCTTGTCCAAAAGTGGCGCTGTCCTGAAGCAGTTGCAACCACATTGCCAGTGTGATGCACAACAGCACTTGCCACGGCATCTGTCGAGGTTTAGTATGGTTGTGATGACGACAGAAACATAGGAAGCTACCTTCGTGGCCTTGCCATTCGAACGTCGGAGTGACGGCTCCCTCCCTTTCATGCGCGCTCTTCCAGACCCTGACCATGCCCTGCAGTCCACCCGCCCACACTTCGTGGCCTCCTTGCTGATCAGTTGCAACAACATCAATCCCCAATCTTTGATTGGTATTCGCGTTTCGACCGTCGAGCCATCCAAGCAATTGGCCGGTCTGGCGGATGTCATACAGGATTACACCGTTACTCTTGCGCTCTGCGATATAGAGATAACGGCCACATGGAGTCCAACAGGCTTGCGTGATGCCAGATCCGCCGATGTGCTTGTCGGCTTGAGTGCCTTCGACCGAGAAAACGCCGATGCAGTCACCTTGACCGGCTGCGTCATACAACCCAACATGACGACGAAACGTGCCGGCAGCAAGGATCTTCGACGCCGGCTCTAAAGCCAGGGCGGAGACAATGCCGCGTATGCTCGTGCTTGGGTCGTACCAGTTGGCCCGCTTGCGAAGAGGCCCGGTCCGCAAAGAAGAGAATGGCTCCTGGCCAGGTCTGGAGAGGTCAAAGGTCGATATGACTGAGTCGGACCCAGCGATAAATGAATGACAGTCCGGGGTAAAGGTCAGTGAGTGTGGACTAACGACTGCCTCTGTCATCGGATTGACGAGAGGATACGAAGCAACCAGTTGGGCCGTGAGTGCAGAGTGGAGGCAAATCGGATGTTCTCGGACCGAAGAAAGGACAAGTGTCGTGGAAGGATCCTGGAGATCGAAGAAGGGGTATCCAACCACAGCATTTATCGGCTCGTGCGAAGGTATTGTGCAGTATGCTGATAGTGGATGAGGCTCAGCCCTTTCCTCGAGCAGATCTGGAGGACTGTACTCGTCAGACAAATATCTCAAGCTGGAATGAGCTTACACAATGAATGTTCTAATGTGATTGTCAGCAGAACTCGTAATGATACTGGTTCCGTCACCACTCCTGCTGATGATGAGCTCTCCTGAATCCCCATAACCGGTTATACCCACCATTGGGCGCTCTTGAAGGGATTACTGCCATCTCCGAAGGCTATAACCTCGTTTTCTAGAGCCCTGGCGCTGTACTTGTGTGGCAATTGCTGAGTGCTCGCGATGCACTTTGGGTGCAGCATGTCCTAACTCTCAAGTGTTGCCGTTGGTGGAAGTCCACATAAACACATGTCCCTTTATGTGTATGCATCATCTATCATATTATCCGTGTATATCACGTCAATGGAGATCAAAAAATTCCTTCTGGCCGATGCCGTTCACGCTTGCATGGGCTCTGCAAGACCCATTAAGTTGGAGTCCTTGGCTTGGCGCAGCGGACTTCATTGCCAAGGCTGCTCTGTCGCGTTTGGGCGCGCCGCAACTTCTCAACTTTAGGTACAATTCATGTTTATCTTCCAAGAGACGCGAGCAACTCATAATGGCGTTTAATTTCAACTTCGGCGCCTCCACGAGTAAACCCACTCTCAGTCTGGGTCCGACGACGGCGACAGCACCAGCCGGTGTATCTTCAATCTTGTGAGTGTTCTCTCCCATTGTCACCGCCAAGTTCGGTGCGCAATTGTGGCCGACTTTGTCTCCCAAAGCCATTCTGCTCTCTTTTGACCGCCCGATTGCCTCGTACCAAGTGCTGGGAATGGGCATTTGAAATCGATGGTTTCAAGGATTTCTCCGTTGCTGACTTTTCCTAGCGGTCAGCCCACAAGCGCGCCGGCAACGACGAATGCTCCGACCACCGCTTCGTCGCAGGCACAAATTGATCTTCAACATCTTCGTCCAACCACCAAATTCGATCAGCTGATTCCGGACCTTCAGAAAGAAATCGAAGCGCTGGATACGGCGATTTTGAATCAAATGAGACAAGCTTCAGAAGTCGCGGATTTACTGCCCGCCGTCATATCCGCTGGTGAAGCCATACCAGACGCCGTCGACTTCGTCAGCCAAAAGTTGGACGAGGTGGAATTAGGACTCGAGAATGATGCCGAGGCGATAGTGGCGGTGCGAGATACCGATGTCAAGAAGGGTGAGGGTGAAGCCAAGTGCGTGTTCAGGGCCGTGGACCGGTTAAAAGTTCCAAGACAGTACCAGGTGGGACACGGCCTCGACGAGAGTCTCAATGGCAGTGGAGTATACGGCGGTGGTGGACTCAGTGGCTGGTGGAACAACCCCCAAACGCTGCGAGGGAGTGTACGGGCTGCTGGTGCGCAGGGACATACGATGCAACTACCAGGCGAGGATGTCGACGAAAGCGCCCAAGGGCCCAAGACCTTGATCGAGTTGTTCAACGGGAGAGTCGACGAAATGGATCAACTCATGAAGGGAAACAGAGAACTATTACGAGAGATTGAGGGGTTTGTCGAGGCCCTTGAAGACAAGGTCATCAGCAAGGAACGAGAATTGAACGAACGGGTCAATTACGGAGAGCGCAACGGCGGAGTTGCGATGAGTGAAAAAGAACACCAAATGCAGCTGCTGCGGTTTGTTTTCGGCGAGGTGCAGAGAAATCTATATGATGTGGCAGGCAAGATCGGCAGTTGCAGAGATGATGTGACGCAGCTAGCCCTGGCCGGCTGACATTCACAACAAGCATTTGCATGTTGAGAGACGAGTCTCGTTCGGCGGCAAGCAAGTTGAGTGGCAAGTGTGTCATTTTTGGACTCGCCAAAGGTTCGACTTTTGAATTCAAGAGCAAGCCTTGTCTGCTTTGGAGCCTGGAACTCGCTGATACGGATGTTTAAGATGGCCGATCAAATACTAACGCGGCTCATCCTTGCTCACGCTATGGCTAGAGGTTGATTGTTTGTCGGGATCAGCTCCCCGGCAAACCCTTACCCTGGCTCCTTGGACTGTCATGCCCTCCTACACCGGTTCCGACATTTCTTCCACGGCCCGACGGATCTCCAGCTTCATCCCATACTTGCAGCAACCAGCTTGGATCGCTCCGCCTCCAGAACAGGCAATGGGGGCCTGGTGATCTACCGTCTACGATTGTGATGGAGTCGGGGGAGAAGCATGAGAGGTTGGCAACATTGTCGACGACCATACATCTACTGGCAGGCTATCTTCATCATACAGCACTTGACGCTCCGCGGTGATGGCTTCTATTCCAGGCTGCCAGACGTTTCCGACCACAGAAATTCGATGAGTTTGATTCGAGTCTGTGACCTAATTCTTCATCTGGGGCTCACCGGTTCTACCTCTTGTGCCTTTGGCATTCTTTTTCGCCAAAATTTCGGCCTCCTCATCTTGCCGCTCCTTGTCTATATTCGCACCTCGCGACGGCTGGTTGCCATGCATCTGGCATCGTGGCGTCTTTCTCTCCGACCTCAGCCTCAGGGACTTTTATTGCGGGATACGGGCTATGGCCTTCTCCGGCTGCAAGACGATTGGAAATGGAGCGCTCGTCTTCTGAGGAAGATATCAACGCAGCAATCAGTAGTCGACTACTCCACCGACGTTGATGACTGAGTATGTAAAGAAATGCGAAAGGTCCAGGTCACCATTGCTCTTGGCATAATATGCTGAATAGGTCTGCAAACTTTACGAGATCTATTGCTTACCGATTCACCATGTAGTCGAATTTGAAGTCGAATATGAGACAAATGGAACCTGTTTCACGATGGCATCACAAAACAAAACTTGCCTGCAGTGCCAAGGCGGAATATCTATGTGTATAGCATCCTGGTTCCCATGACAAGACTATGCTCCTTTCTTCTTGTCCTCTTCCTGTTTCTGCCACTCTGCTCTTCTATTCCGCTGGGCCATGGCGATTTCGTTGTCTAACAACACTTGCCGTCTGGCTTGACTCCACGGCTTGCGTCGATCCAGGTCAAACAGGCGCCATGCGCTCGGACTGAACAGTCCGTACAAAACCTTTGTGTACAGCTCCCTGTCCTCCCACCACAAGCGCCATGCCCGAAGACTGAACCATCCAAAATGCGAAAACAGTCCCGTGCCAGCGGTTTCGTCTAACCACTTGATATGATCGACAAAGGGGACAAAGGCTGTGTAAAAAGTGGATTTTGCCTCATGTCGTGATTTTATTTCGTTCCGCCAGGTGATGTAGCGTCGATACCAAGATTCCATGTCCTCAAGTGATGGTAGAGAGGCTTTGCTGCGCCAGATCTGAGACACGGCCATTGCAACAAGTTCGTGTTGAACGAAGCCCGGAAACGCTACTCCAACCTGACCCAGAAAAACGAGGGAATTCCTGATCTCTGGATCAGGAGAGAGAGGGAAGGTGTTTCGATATAATCGTGGAGGCTCGCCGACCACCGGGTAAGGATTGTACTCCTTCGGAGTGAAAGGGACATCAAAATCATAACCAGTGCAGTATATGATTGTGTCGATGTCGGATAAGATCCTGCCATCTGCAAGCTGGACAGTTTTCGCGCCCGTCACCTGGCTGACAGGGCCGACCGGTTCCGCGAAACCACTCGAGAGGGCACTGTAAAGGCCGTCGGCGGTCAAGGGAGGGCAGACTGCACTCGAAGGCGCTGGACGCAATTTCCATTCTGGGCGCAGATCTGGGAAATAGCTCTTGGACAGTGAGTTGAGAAGTCTGTCCAAGAGCCAATCCCAAAATCGAGGGAACCACGTCAGGATGAACACTTGGATAAAGATGAATGCCAGACTACCCGTCTGGTCGTACGTCGCGCCATCAGTAGAATACCGCCGTAACTGTTCTCAATGTCAGTCTTTAGACGACATCCTTGGACGAGAGGTTGGTACCAAAACTAGACCACTCCGGTGAGAGAGGTATACTTTCGTCGCATTTTCAGATAACGACACGGTCACGTCCTGGCCGGTGGCATGGAGGCCAACAAGCAAGACGTTTTGGCCTTCGAAAGGGGCCGATCCGTGATAGTCGATGGAATGCAGAACTCTCCCCTGAAATAATTCCATGCCTTCAATACTGGGCCGCCGGGGTATAACAAAGGAGCCCGTCGCAAGGGCGACTTTATCAAAGTAGTCGACCCTCGGAGTCCCGCCTGGGGGCACGACTTCCAAAGCCCACTGTGTGCTGACGCGGGACAGACCTATGACTTGTGTGCGGAACTGGATCAACGGTCTCAGGTCAAAATGGTCGCAGTGGTCCTCAAGATATCGATGCAATTGCAGGGCAGTCGGAAAGTCGTCCGTATCCTCGGGGAAAGGAAAGTCTGAAATAGCAGCTCGGTACTTGCTACTGTTAAAAGTTGTCGTCGAATGGACAGATATGCTGGCATCATTTGAGTCTTTCCACAACCCGCCGACATAATCTCTGGACTCATAACCTGTAACTTCAAACCCATCCTCCTTGAAGTTCTTCATAGCCATGAGCCCGAGAGCTCCGGCTCCAACAACGGCGACTCGTATTGGCATGTTTCTGTTGTGGTGGAGAAATCAAAAGACAACCGTGAAGAAATAAATCGACTGAAGACTTGTACGACAATGTCAGCCCGCATGGCCAAGATCTCCTACATGTCGACTGATTCGTGGGAGGCCTGATGAGAGCATCTCGGTCAGGCGACCAAGGCTTCCAAAGCTGGAGTGGAGTTAAAAGATGACGAGAGCATTTGCCTATACACGGGAGGTCTTGCGTGCAACGCTTACAGCGGCGCGCCTGTTTTCCAGACAATCCCACGTAGTCGGCCTCTCAGTTTTCGACTTGCATGCCGGAACCAGTCGGCGGACAGGTACCAACTTTCACACCGAGTCATGATAAACAGATCACGTCTTATGGGGAACGTGCTTCAAGCTGGAGCCGTGGTTTCTGTGTCGCTGCGTCTTCGTCCTTCTCATCTGATCATTCCCGGCTGTTGTCTTTCTCCGCGCGTTCGATGTCTTTCGAAGCCCTCTCCACCAGCCGGACACAATCGTCCATGACATCGGACCCCACGCGCCAGGATTTTAACATCACGCCTCTTCGCTTCATAATATCTTCTGCCCGTGCCCACCGGCGCTTCCAGATTTCTTCTTTCTTGTTGTACGGAGCACCTGGAGCACCGTCATCGCCGCCGAAGGCCAGATCATCTCCACCCATACCTGTCGCCCATCTTGCGGCAGCGGCGGGGTATGACGTAAGCCCCCGCCGCGGTGGTGTAGGCGGTGCAGATCGATCTCCAGCCTCGCGTGAGGGAGAAGAAGACTTCAGCGCCGGCAAGGCATTGTAGACAGAAGATATCTGTCGACGGGCAGACGCAACATAACCCTCCTCTGCCCGGTCTGGATAGCTGTATGCAAAGCTACTGGACGTGTTTGTACGCGTCATCTCCCTGGCTTGAATAGACCTTGCAGGTTCCGTCATCTCATGCTTCGGAAGATTAGGTGAGACTGGACTCGGACGAGGAGAGGAAAGCGGCGGCCTTGGTGGCTGCGGTGGTGGTGGTGCCAGGGACAGAGGTCCGTCCGGTCTCCCCCCATCGACCGCGCCGGTTGGCCGGCGAGGCTTTGGCGGTGGTGGAGGAGGGGGCTTTTTCTTTGTGCGTTCTTGGTGGACCTCGTTCGACCTCGGTATGTTCTCGTGATCTGTGGGGGATGTTGCGTGAGTCGTGAAGTTTCTGAGGCTGGATGGTTTTGGAGGTCTACCAGGTGCATGCGCCGAGCCGGTGGAATGCCCACTTTGATCTGGATTGCGCAAATCGTTGGTGGGGGTCGACTTCTCCGTCCCTTCTGCCTTTGATTCGGGTTCATCGCTCAAGTCGATCAAATCTCGTTCATGTCGATTGACCCTGTCATTCGCAGCCGGAATCGATGTCGGTCGGGCAGGCAACGCTGGCCGATCTTCCGGAGCATCAGATTGTGGTCTCGCCCGCCCTCTCTCAGCATCTGGAGGAGAGTGGGAAATCCCTTGGTCAAAAAAGCTTTTCTTGGGCGGAGTCGTGACATCTCTGATAAAGACACCCAGGATGCGGCCTGGATGTTCAAGAACAACGTCGGTGTACACTTCCAGATCGGCCTCCCCACTATCGCCGACCAGAATAAATTTCCTCTCCGGAAAGTCATTCATGATCCTCTCCAGGGATCCGCGTTTCCGCTCCGCAGCGGGTTCAAAGATGCCCTGCAGCATCCCAGAATATTGCTTGAGATGGATAGACCCAGACGGGAGTCCGACGAGTGCGAAGTAGCTGCGGAGCAAGGGATACAGCTGCCAGGGTGAATTTGACACGTAGTGCATCTTGACTCCCATCTTGGCCAGCTTGGTGTACCATTCCTTGACCCCGGGAATTATCAGATCGCCGAGATTCCGAATAAAGGTGTTCTTGAAGATCTCCCTTGCACCACTGGCGATCGCTGAATGCTTGATCGTGTCATCAATATCACTGACCAAGCTAATGCCTCTCCGATCCGTGACGACGACGTCTTCCGTCGCCGACAATTTATCAGACGCGAGAACCCTCACTTGTGTCGGGACAAAATCCAGGGCAGCACGAAGGTTGAAATGGCCCGACTCATTCGTCGTCACCGATTTCGATTGCGACTTTGTATCATTGAAGAAAAACACAGTGATCGGCGTGTTGGCTGCGGGCGCGGTCATGAACGGCTTCAGTCGGGTAATCAGAAGTTCATTGGCGGCGACGAGCTCTTCTCTGCTCATATTGGCTTGTTGGTTCCACGACGGGCGAGATTGCAAAGGCTGCCCTGGATCATCCTCACTTTCCGTCACTGGATGATGGATGTGTTCTGACGCCGTGTCTCCTCGAGCTGGTGAGCTGGAGTGACTGTCCCAGGGGCTGTCTGTGTCGTAGCTATGGCCTGCCATTGCACTGTAATTGCCTTGGGATGCTGCTTCTGCCTCCCGCTGACCATGGCGAGCGATATGCTCGGCTTCTCTGGCCGCGGCCTCCTCTTCATACCTCGACGGACTGTCCTCCGATCGGCGGCGTTGTGAAGGGTGTGGGCTAGATGTTCGACTGGTGATAGGGCTGGGAGGAGGGGCTGGAATGCCGCTTAGCCGCCGGGTGACGGCGACGAGAAGACGGTTTTTCCGATTGAGAGGACCCTTTTGCGGAGAATAGATCCATCCACGCACGTCCACATCAACCACCGCGTTGGCATCCTCGTACTTCTCCCACTCCCTTCTCCAGTAGTCAGCATCGCCGTTTTGTCGGGGGGCTTCGATGGATTCATCAAGCCCAGGCTCATGCCGCAATGCAGCGTTCGTCTCCTCAGGCCGCCGTTTGATGTGAAAGTGTGCGTAGCTGGGGAAGAGAAGGAGTTCTTCATCGCCGGTCCGAACCACATCCACATCGGGATAACTTCCTGGCATACTCCAGTCATTCTCACTCGCTTGTAGCCGCTGTTGCAGCTGCGCTTGGTACGCTTGCCTCAACTCATTCGCCGCTCGTAGATATCCACGCACACGCTCGCGGCGGGTGCCAGGCACCCTCCCACTGGGCGACCCATAGCTTGTCATCTGCTCGACAGATCTGATGCTTCTCGAATACCTCGAGCCTGCATTTTTGCCATACAGCACCTGAAGGATCCGGCTCTTCCTGTGCTGCCACGACGTCCCCAATTCACGGCGGGCCTGTCGCTTCTCGCGTCTCCTGCGCTGTGTACGAATAATAACCTGGTATATTCGAGATTGGGTTCGAAGACGCAGCCTGGGGAGGGTGTCGTGTCGAAATTCGAGGATACGCTGGCGGGCGCGTGCGTGCGTGTGCGGGAACAAATATCGAAAGAAGGAGGAACTGTAGCGAGATCGTGTTAGACGTCTGAAAGGGCCTGGAGGAGCCAGGGCTGCAGACTGAATCCAGAGAGGAGGATATGTGAGAAGCCCAGTCAACCCCCTGAAGGACGGCTCAATTCATATACAACACTTTCAAAGTCGTGTATAGTTGCTAAAACACCTACTCGGTGTAAGCAGCGAGACGTCTAAGTTGACCAATGGCTGCCGACGTCATTTGAGAGCACACCAAGCCCAGCCCGCCCCGTCGTGCTGCATGAAACATATTTGCACCAACGGTCACTCTCAGATATCCCTTGATTAAAACTCCCCACTTGAAACCTAGGTTTATTACACCACTGTCTGACTGGTCGGCCTGACCATCTTTTTGGCTTCCTGAACAATCCGAGGACCTCTCTGGCTCCGAGCTGGTTGCCCCAGTCTGAGGAGAATAAGCGTCGCTTCCAGATCCAGCCATTGATTAAACTTGCTGCCGTGAAGGTCCAGGAATGTGGCAGGAAAATTCTTGGTAGGAAGTTGCTGACCGATAATGATCCACAGCCTTCGCTACCCTCGCTACGCTCCAATCTAATACCTCAGGTGCCGCGGTCTTCTGTGGAACCATCTTTGCGACTTCCATGGCGATGGGCGAGTCCGCTCCTCTATCTCATCATCTAGAAGCGAGGGGAGCAGTACGAGGGCAGAAGCCAAAGCGATGAAGGACGGAAAGGGATAGCAGCCACCAGATCATGTGTGGGCGCTGTTACCCAACGCTTTATTCCAAAGAAGCCAAATTGTTCCCTCATAAAACTGTCCCATCAGCAGTCACACTCTTACATATGAGCTGATTATACATATTCGTCAATTACCTCGTCAGCCATCAGTCATTGTAGTTCGACCGCCCAGCCCCATCCTTGCTCGTCTCTGGCAGCCCCCACTTCTTGGTGTACTCTTCCTCCTGCGAGACACCGCTTGCATCAAACGCCGGCTTCTCCGCCGTCACGGCCACTCGAACAGCATGTCTCCGATGCGGCGCAAACCCAAAGGTCGCGGTGTGGTTCGTGCATCGGTTGTCCCAGATGGCGACATCATGCTTGCCCCATTGAAATCGTACGTGTGCTTCCTGTGTTGTGGTAATCACTTCGTTCAGATACCGGATGATCGCGTCACTTTCAGTCTTGGGTACTCCGACTATTTTCGTGACGAATCCTGGGTTGAAGAAAAGCGACTTCCAACCGGTGACCGGGTTGACCCGGACCAGTGGATGCTCGGTGGTGACTGGCTCTCGCCGGACAGGACGTCCGGCAGCGCGCGAGCCTTCTGCTTGCATCTCGGCTGAATGGAGAGCGGTGAGGGATTCAAGGTACTTTTGCATCGGTGCGGATAGAACGTCGTAGATGGCATACTGTGAGCACCAAAGCGTGTCCCCACCGCCGCCGCGAGGCGGACCGGTCAACACCTTTAATGACGTGTAGGAAGGGGGCTGAACTTCGTAGGTTACCTAGCATGGTCGTCAACAACGTACACTCTGAAAAGAGCCCAACTCAGCTCCTACATCGGAGTGCCACAGAAACGTGGGAGTGAATAAGGCGCGTTGGTCGATGGACTTTTCCGTGGTATAAATGACGTGTACGTCCTCAAGGCCTTCCTTCCGAGGGACAGAAGTCGTGGCATGTTTGTGGAGCACACCGAAGAACTTCCCAAGGTCTCGTTGTGTGTCAATATCCAGATCATCCTGGTTGCGGAAGAACACGACTCCTCGAGTGGCGATGAGACGTGCCAAGTCACATTTCTGCGCGTCAGTGAGCTGTGAGAGCTTCACGCCACTGATCTCTGTCCCGATCTTGGGAGTATAGTCGAAGACGTCATCCGCCGCCTCGAGAAGGTGGCGGAACTTTGGATCGCCTTTCAGGCCCTTCTCTTCGTACGGAACTTCGGGCAGCGGCTCCCATTTCAGATCAGGGAAGCGTGGACCAAGATCGTCAAACTCATAATCGACATGATCCTCGACGAGAGTGCGGCCCGGCTGGTAGAAATCAGGAAGTGAATTCTTCGGCTGCTTCTCTTCGTGAGCGTATGATTTGCTGGCTTCGAACGTGATCTTCAACTTTGAGTCGTATTCGACACTGATGGAATCTTCGGCATGAGGTGCCATAATGGCGGCAATCCCACAGACTCTCAGTCACTTTGAGAGATTTCGAGACGCCAACATGAATTCTTGCCATGAGAGAACCGGTGGGACGGATTGAAAGATCATTACTTAAATATGCCGTTGTTCTGTCTTGGTGATTCGCCATGGTGATGGCACCATCTCGCCTATTGGTGAGGATCGCCACACATCTAGTGTCTGAGCGGTCAGAGGCGACCGCTCTCCACACACAGGAAATTCGGAAAGGCTCAGGAACACGGCAGCTGACACCGAGAGGAGCCCGCTGACTGAAGGGGTCAGAATGCTCCGTGTTGAGTATGCAGCTCCGGGTCAGCAATTCTCTTCGATCGACTCCACGATCCTGGCGTTCCACACGAGCCGTGCCCGAAGACAAGCATCGCCCCGATGTTGCTGCGGATGGAGCAGAATCTCAATCCTGGAAAAGGTTGTGGTGCGATGGCGTCGTTGATTGGAGGGTTGATCGGAGGATGCAGGGCACGGGCCCACTATCCCAAGCACGCAAGATGGTGTAGCACTTTCGTCAGCCAACAATCTCCAAGTGAAGCTCATGGTGGAGTACCAACTCTGGGAGTGGTATATAGTCCTTGCCTCCCCAAATCGACAGGAGAACTATTTCCTCGCCCTGTTAACACCACACCGCTAAATCTGATCTCAAATTTGCCAGCAGGACATCAGGTCGGTGTCTGCTGTGCACAGTCCGTCCTGTCGAGATGCCTAGAACCGAGTGAGTTGATCTCTGTCATGGCTGGGATTTTGTCAGCGTGCCGCGCAGCTTGAGCCCGACCTCCAGCATTTTGTTACCTGAGTCTGTCTAGCGTATGTGGGGCATGTCGCATGTCCTGCTCTTGCTCGCACTCATCCCTCGGATCCTTGATAAGGTCTTGATGTTGCACCTGTGACCCGATAAAGTGCTCAGAGGCGATTCGTCCGCGGTACTGGACACGGCGTTTTCACCAACGGTTCACCACCTAAACTGCTCCGAATGCAGACAACGTTTGTGACTGTGCTGAGCGGTGCTCCCTCTGGCCTGATCATGCTGCTTAACATCTTGCTCGACAGCTGAATGGCCAGCCTACAAGCTGACGCCGTTTCTGGACAAAGGGGCAACTGCAGAATGTCAAGTTGGGTTCAGTGAACCGTGCAGTGTTGTACACTGCGCGACCATCCTGGGCCTTGGCACGGCTACGGCATGCCATGCAAGATAAGTTGAAAAGGGGCTAATGTATAGGACACGCGATAGCCACCCGCTTCAAATGGTCCAGCAGATCCTGCCAGGATTGGGCGACCCCAGCTTGGTCACTGATTGAATAAGAACAGGAAAAGAGTCCAGGTCTGCTTGGCTGAATCTTTCTGGCACGCTTCTCCTAATCGGACACCGGAGTATGAATTTCTCATCCGCATCCTTTAGAGACGATGATCTCTCAAGAAGGCCCATCCAAACTTTGATTCTGAAGTGTAAACTTCTGAATATGCACCATGTGCCTGGATACCTGTTAAGATCTCCGTCAATACGTCCTGGTTGAACATTCCGCCTCTCGACATAACTGGTCGAGTCTTCACAACAGCCGTGATGGCCAGAAACTCATCTCCCTAATCACACCCGGATATTGTTATGGCACTAATTGCGACTCCAATGATATTCATCAGCGAGGTTGGCTGGTTGTGAACATAGCTTGCACCACATGGAATCCATGAAGGTGGTATTTTGCCAGCAGCACTGTTCTTGAGTGAACGAGGCGGACTGTGATTTCAGCAGTTCTAATCCTAGAGGCGTTATCCTCTTCAGATAGATGTCGATCGATGAACCCCAAGGTGTGGCAGACAGGGATACAGCAAAATAAGAACGTTATCTTTTTCGGTATAATCGTGTCTATCGATGGTATCAAAGTCAACTTGGTATGCTGTCGACGATACCAGAAACTGCTTAGTTCTGTTTTGCCCTGTAAATCATGGTCAGAAATTAAAATCCTTACTCCATCTCTATCGTTCCCGGAGGTTTGCTTGTCACGTCGTACAACACTCTGCAAACGCCATCAACCTCATTGACGATCCGCCTGCTGACTCTCTTTAAAAATTCACCGTCAAATGGAAACCAGTCTGCGGTCATAAAATCGGTCGTCTCAACCGCTCTCAATGCGATCACCTGAGCATGGACTCTCTTGTCGCCCATGACACCGACGGCTTTGACCGGCAGCAACGCCGCGAAGGCCTGGGAGATCTTGCGGTAGAGGCCGTGTGCAATGATCTCGTCAATGAAGATCTTGTCGGCCTCGCGAGCAATCTTCAGCTGGGATTCATTAACTTCACCCAAGATGCGGATCGCCAGGCCCGGACCCGGGAATGGGTGCCGCCACACCAAATCCTCTGGTATCCCCAAATTCGTTCCCAGAGCTCGAACCTCGTCTTTGAACAGTTCTCGAAGCGGCTCGATCAGCTTGAGATGCATATCCTTCAGGAGTCCGCCCACGTTGTGGTGTGTCTTGATGGTCGCCGAAGGGCCTTTGAATGATATGCTTTCGATAACATCGGGATACAGCGTTCCTTGCAGCAACCACTCGATGTCGCCTGCTCTGGGTGAATTTGCGGCTGCCTCGGCAATCGACTTTGCAGTGTCTTGGAACACCTCAATGAAGGTGTTGCCAATAATCTTCCGCTTGGCCTCGGGATCCGACACGCCCTTCAGCTTCCCCAAAAACAGCGCCGACGCGTCGATGACCGTTAGGTTGATGCCCAGATGCTTGGTGAGAGTTTCCTTGACCGTTTGGGCCTCGTTGAGACGGAGAACGCCATTGTCCACCAGCACCGCATGGAATCGATCTCCAATGGCCGCCTGCATCAGCTTCGCAGCAACGGTAGAGTCGACGCCGCCGCTGACGGCACCGATGACTTGGCCTGTCGGACCAACCATGGCGCGTATTCGTTCAATCTCCTTGTCCACGAATTTCTCCATAGTCCACTCCTGCTTCGCTTTGCATATTGAGAGGGCGAAATTGGTGAGGATCTGCTTTCCTCTTGGGGTATGGGTGACCTCGGGGTGGAACTGAATGCCGAAGTAGGGCTTGTTGATGCTCGCGATGCCCGCGAATGGTGAATTTGCCGTGCTGGCGATAGGATGAAAGCCGTCGGGCAGCTGGGACAATTTGTCTCCATGGCTCATCCACACGACAATGTCATCCTCGATGCCATCGAACAGCCGGTCGATATGCTCTTCCTTTCCACTGTGTCGTTCGATCTGCAACGTCGCATGACCATACTCTCTCTTTTCCCCTGCCAGCACATTCCGACCAAAGTGCCACGCGATTTCTTGTAGCCCGTAACAGATACCGAGAACGGGGATATCGAGTTCGAAAACAGCCGGGTCGACATGTGGCGCACCCTCCTCATACACCGAATACGGTCCACCGGACAGAATGACTCCTTTCGGCTTCCACGACAGCTCTGCCAACTTCTGTGTACATGGCAGCATCTCAGAGTATACATTGATTTCGCGCAAGCGCCGTGTAATGAGATGGGAGTATTGAGATCTTCATCGTTCGTAAGCGACACGCTGAGGACAGACGGTAGGGAGCGCCTACCCGAAGTCGAGGACAAGGATCGTGTCGAAAGTCTTTGCAGGCGCGTTGACCGCGCTTGCGCCATTGACCTCGCCGTTGACCGCCATTGCCCAGGAAAGCAGACAAGATTGTGGAGGTTACGGGGTACAAAGCAGTGCTATGCACGAGTCACCATGGATGGGCATGAATTTTCCATGCAGAAAAGACCCTCAACGCGTATCGATAACAAGACCCCTGCTCTGATCGACCACTAAACCGAATTTGGACATCACTCCCAATTGAGGGTGGTCATCTCTAGGCTTAAATGTGCTTTTATGGTACTCACATCGAGTATAATCCGGTCAAGGTCTCGCTGCAGGCGGCGCCGTAGGTGTGATGACCAGGTTCCAGTTTTTTACCATGTCTTGATCAGTCTCAGGTCCCTCCACCAGCCTTATTGTCATAGGAGATTTCTGCAGCTCCTTCAGATCCATGAAATTCTTCTCGAAAAAGGGTTCTCACCTCTCAGTCTTCTGAAGGACTCTATATGATGGTCATCGCTGCGATTTGGCATTGTTAACCTCAAATTGAGAAGGGGAAAAGTGAGGCTGTGAAGAATAGGAGCCTGTCACGTGATCACATCCCACCGTCACACGGCCTGGCTGCATTCAGAATAAATAATCCGTCAGCTAATTCATGCTGCTTGGTTCGCCGGAGAGAAGTGGTGAAAATTTGTCATACTTGTTTTAGGGCCATCACACGCGGCCCTCTTGCGTACAAGTAAGCGGGACAAAGAAATAGGATGGGTATCCATATATTGTCGTGACTTCCAGACATCAATATCAATTCTTCTTTTGACTTCTATGGATCGTATAGGTGAGGTGAAGATGAAGTTCTCTATCAAGGCATGGAGCCTAAAGTGATGCGACTTCGGGTGTGAGGTGCTTTTCCTTTTCTCCCTTGGCTGCGAGGCCTTCCACACTTCCATGCAGGTGAACCTCCCCGAAGCCCAGATCATGAGTGGTATCCGTGACCTGGGTGAAAACCACCCAGATGAGGGATGGGAGTGACAGAAAAAAGAGAGCCAGATTTATCGCACATGCGCCGTTGTAATTCACATCCTCCGTAGAGACGACGAAACCAAAGGTAGAACCCAACGATCCTACCGAGTTGATGATTGCAGCCAGAAATGTGGTTTCGTTCAAGTTGTTGGACAAGCTGCCTGCAAGCCAGTACATGTATGTCGTCACTCTGGATAAATCAGCGTCGGTGCAGTCCACTGCAGCGGAAAGACTCACATTGGATCAGAGAAACCCCACAAGGTGAAGAGAAAAGCACCGAGGCCATAGCTCCGGTCGGCCCAGTCGATGGTGGGGTGTGTCCTGAGATAGTGAGCCTGGAGGACTTGACCTAGGATCCACGAGGTGCCTGATGTGAGGATGACGATGACCAGGCCAATCTTTGCCCGTGTTCTTCTCTTGAACCGAGTCCAGTCGAGCACTTGACCGACACCAAGAGCGCTAAAGAGCCCGACCAGGTAGAAGAGGGTGGAGTTCAGCGCTCGCGCCCTGACGGTGAAGTATGCAAAGTTGAATTGCCATTGGTACGACAAGAACCATTGGGCGTAGAGGAAAAGAGGCAGAAGCGCGAGGATGGCGGGTCGTTTCAAAATCCTCTTCATCACGCGGAATTCCTTTGCCAATGATGGTTGTTTTGCAAGCACCACCTCCCGGCCATCCGTTCTTTGGACCCGACTGGCGGTGGGCAGGGCGAGCGCAAAAGGGATACCCAAACTCATGACGATCATCAGCGCGATATACGTTGCGTTGCTCACCGAACCTCGCCAGTCCTTTTCGATGTTGAGCGCCAGACTGATGATGCCGCCAATGGAAGCACCGAGTGATTGAAGTCCAAACTTGACCGACACTGGGCGTCCATGTTAGCATGTCCAAAGGGTGACAGGATGAAATCCTGGTGCTTCTGCCACTCACTTGCAGTTCCTTTTCGGTTCTCTTCAGAATATCCCAAGAGAATCGCCCCGCTTGAGACCCACAGGAAGCAGGCCGACAGACCCAGGAGGACCGAGGCAAACAGGAGCAACCAATTCGTGCCAAATCTGTCATTACAGTAGAGCCCGGCGGCATAGGGGGTGTACCCCAGTGTTCCGATCTGACATACACATCAGGACCATTAGGACTTTGGGCACATTGAACATGATTACTTACCAAGAGTCCATATTTGGGAGTAATACGATTCACCACCGCTCCAACAAACGGACTTCCAACCGCAAGAACTCCAAACACGATAGCGTTGGCCGCATTGGAGACATCAGGACTTGCACCTCCGCCAGCGCCCATCCCATTGAGGGCACCGAAGATGCCTGGACATGTAAACGCGGTAGCGGCGACGAGAAGGGCCGAGAATATTGTTGACCGGTACCAACGGACACGGTACTTCTCTCCGGTATCAGACATCTTGGATTGAAAACCAAAAAGATTCGCCGAGAACAGACAGATGGCCGGATAGTCAAAGCTGATTAGGGACGACTCCGACGCATACCATGGTGGGGATCCGGTCTTATTTGAATTGAGGAACGAGGTCCAGGTTTTGGCCGAGTCTGTCAGAACCTCCCCACCAAATATCGTGATTTTGGCGGAGGAAAGACGTGACCGCCAGGATTCCGCTGTGTAACTGCCGTTTAAGTGCCATTGGAGCGTATCTGATTCTGAACGTCTTCATCCGCTAGGTTCAGAGCTGTGCCGTCGAGTCGAGGCAGACACAAGAGTAAGCTCTTGGCTCCAGCGCCACAAAACCAGGATCCTCTGCAGTGGCCCAAGGCCCGGGACAGTTCCGTGTCTGCCCATTCAGAGCAGAGCCAGTCCGTGTGACCGGCATCGACCCAGGATCTAGCGTTCTCGAGTCACAGCACATCTCAGGTGTGAAAAACGTTCGGCGCACAGAAGTGGAGCCTGTCGCCATACCAAGATTTTATCGCGTGCGACACTCCGACATGGCATTCCGAGGATCACCATTCTTGTCCTCGGATCGGATCATGATAAGACGAGCTTTTGGAGACGACTGATCGTGAGATGGTGGCGCGAGAAGAGTACATAGCACCAGGGGGCCGGGAGGCAAAGGCAACCTCACGACGAAAATGAGCCAGGGACGAACTGCAAACCCGGATCGGCCACTGCGTATAGCGTGAGTCTTCTTGTGGAGAATATTTGTACATTCTAACATTCACGGATGTCAGCGTGGTCGGCACCGGTCTGGTTGGCAGCACCGGAGCTCTGGTCTTGTCCAGGTTGAAAAACGTTGTCATCAAGGCCTTTGAGCGCGCCCCGGAACCACGAGAGGCGGGCGCCTGGATCAGCCTCAGCGTTTCCGGTCTCGCTATTCTCAACCGGCTGGTTGACCCTGCCCAGATCCGCAGAATTGTTTATCGGCCCCCAGATAAAGCGGTCTATGTGGCCCGCCACTGGAGAACGGGACAGATCTTGGCTCGCAATTATTCATCACCAGGGCATGCACCAGATTACATCCAGGCACGGACACACCGGTTCCCTCTGCTACAAGCCATTCTCTCCAACGTACCAGAAGGCATCATTCAATATGGTTACAACGTTGTCGACGTCGTAGTCACTGACGACGGGGTGCGTCTGTTCTTCCAAGACCAGCCATCTCAAGATTTCGACCTCGTCGTTGCTGCTGACGGCATTTATTCCGTGAGTGGATGTGTTCTACGACCAATAAGAGACACTCATGGCAGGGCAGAAAATTCGGCAGAAGTACCTCCCTCATCACCAAGTCGGCTTCAAGGGCGTGGTGGCATACCGAAAGATCTTCCCGGTCAGCCTGGTCGAAGGCATTCCGGGCCTGCCAGACGACAGCTCGGCGTGGCGGGGGAACGGTGAGGTTGTCTTCCTCTCTCGGCTTGGTGAGTAAGATCTATATTACAATGGAGAGGATTGTGCTGACAGGATCGGCAAAGGCTTGGGTATCTATGGGATTGTCATCATCAAAGGAGAAGCTCCTGAGCATGCCGCCACCCTCCACTGGGAACGGGCAATCGGATCAGAAGGCTTGGAGCGCCTTCGAGAACACTATCGCGTAAGGATTGATGACATGGTGACTGATTGATGAGAAACTCTCGACTGACACCAGCTGAAGGGTTGGGATCCGTTGATTGGCCAAGTCTTACGAGTTATTGAGGATATCGACGCATACCCTCTCGATTCGGGTCCTTGGCTGAAAAAACTTATCCGTGATGATCGTGTTGCATTTGTTGGCGATGCCGCACATCGTAAGTCATCGGTCGTCTTGCAAAATATTGCGGTGGCACATGGCTAACGTGTGTACAACAGCAACCGCAGGAGCTTTCGGCGCCGGTGCCGCCATGGGCTTCTGCGATACCTGGGCATTATTTCGCTCCTTGCAGGTGACGTACAGAGAGAGGATCGGGGAGTCCCCCGACGCCTCAGGAGACGCGGGCGATCACTCATCTCACGGCTACAATCTCCCTCGTGCGCTGCGAATCTACAACGAAACTCGCCGTCATTTTCTGAGCCGGGTGGAGGCTCAGATGACCTTTGACCTGCGAGACGCACAGTACGTGGCACAGGCAGGTGAAGATGAACAGGAATGGATCCGCCGATTTATGGAGCGGCACTCCCCGAACCAATGGCTGATGGAGCACGATGTGGAGACTGAATTTCAGAAGACACTGACCGCTGAGTCGCACTGGACATCTCAGCGTGACTCGCCGCCTCTTGTAAGCGCGCGCCTTTGATCAAACAATACTAAGTCATGATAGATTTGATGGTCAAATTGTCCGACATTCGCTCCCGCTACATGCTCTGAAGACGGTTGCCAATCAATTCAGATCTTTCCGCTAGCTGGTTGCGTATCATGTCCGTACATAATTCGAGCAAGGCGGCATTGCTCTTCTCGCGAGAGTCTCGAAAGCAACCCAATGAAACGGCACGCTTGAGTAGACGGATGACGCTACACACTCGAGAGCCCATCATGACGTCGATGTCCGCTTCTTCTCTCACCACAACTTCCAGGAGGGCAAATCCGACATCCAAAGCATCTTGGAAGAGTGACCAAGAGCTGAAGTGAATCGGACGGTCGAGATTTCCGAGGATCTGAGCGATCAAAGACTGATGCAGTGAGAATTGTGCAAACCAGTATACCAGCTTTAAACGCGAGCCCACAGCGGAGACGGTGCCCTTGTTGGGGCCAGAATTCCAATCCAGAAAACTGGGCAAACTCTGTTTCCACAGGGTCAACTGCGTGCAAAGTTCGTTGGTCACCGGTCGGGCAAAGGCATCTCCATTCAAGATTTCAAATCCAAGGTCCGGTGAAGCCAAGATCCGAGCGAGAATGGATTTCAGTGACATGTCGGCCAGGAAAAAGGTGTATATGAGACGTGTCGAATGGGGCATTTGCACCGTCTCGGCTTCTTCGCACCCCAGTGGCAGAGGCAGGTATTGTTCGAGACGGCATAAATTGCTCTTTGGCAGAAAGTCGACAATATATAGCACATCCCTGTCACACATCAGCCTGTGGGAGCCGGGCATCAGCCGTTGGAAATGACCTCTCGAGATTGATACAAATCCAGAACAACCGCAAAATGGTATTATTTTCGTCCTCGCGTCTCTTCACACCCCAAATTTGGTCACTAAGAACATATGTGAGCAACAACGCCGGTCATGTCGCCAATGTACGCACCGGTGAATCATGGTATAGAGGTTGGTGCAACCGCCGTGGAGATATTGCCAGAAGTCGAATAAACGCCCCTTTCGGAGCATGAAGAGGGCCGACAGAATGCACGCCTGGACGTACTCGAGTGTGAATTGGACAGTAATCCGAGACAAAATCTCGATCCCTTTTTGGAACTCCGGCAAACCATCAGTGAGCTGGGCCGATTTCGCATGTGCCTTTCCAAGAGCAATAACAAGGAGAATGAGGCAGGACATCAAATCCTGGCTCAGACCGCGAGTCACGATAGCTGTGGCCATCTCATACGTGATTTTGTCGCAGATAATAGGGTACAAAGGGCACACATCTTTGAAAAAGCTCTGGACCAGCGGAAGGATTTCATCACCCCGCGGAACTTCATAAAGGCTGAGGACATCAGGCAACGGAGGACGAAGCTCCTCGCAGGAGAGTCCGAATTTCTGTGGGCACGGCTGTACATGGGTCCAGTCAGTGGAATCAACGTCTTGTGATATATGCCTGGCGTGAGACCAAGGGCTGGTGTCGGACGTCGACGCCGTTGGATCATTGCGAAGCAATAATTGCGAGGAAATATCGAACGGTGTGGCCGGAGACGTCGTTGACGTGTCAACGGATGGTGGTTGAAGTATCTGGCTCCCAGCGGGCAACCTGCTTGGCTCCATGTCGCCGGTATCAGGGGTGGGGTATCCCCTCATCTCTACCCGCAGTGAAGGGCGGACATCCATTCTCTCTTCGAGACGAGAAAGCCGTTGGGACAGCGACGAGAGGATGTCATTATGGCCTCTAGCGCCCACATTAATTCAGCATGCGACTTTGTGCTGTGCGAGAGACAGTTCCTTACGTCGCGTCCGCACGTCTCGTGTACTGGCAGCGAAACCCATTTCGCTCACAGAAAGAACACCGGGGTTGTCCTTCGTCGCATTTGACTTTTTTAAACCGACATGTCTCGCACGCCTATTCCAAGGTCAATCCAGGTCACGGTATGCCGGACGTTCGTCCTCGTACGGATGATGCCCTGTGAGAGCCTTGAGCTCGCGCTTTCATTGACCTTCGGAAGTGAAGCCGGCAACGATGATCGTACTGCAGAAGCGACAGGCAGTGACACTACAGAGAAAGGGACCTCTCACGAAGTTCTGCAACCATTGGGATGGTCTCAATAGTGCAATGGTGCTATCAACCCGTGCGGGGCGGCATCGTCGCGCGCTCGGCGTCACGCCAGAACCCACGTTCAAGACGTGATCGAATTTTTGTTGGCAAAGGCGGCCCTCCCAGCTGCGACCATGATTTAGGTCACTCCACTTCCGAGACTCGATCAGACGGGATTATGACCCTGACTCTATATCGATGACATGATAATGGACCTTTGGCCCTCAAACTTGCGTGCTGATTGGAAACCAACGGATCACTTCCGAGGCGTTGGTCCCCGGCAAGCGAGCCTTGCAGATCTCGCTCGGATGAAAAATCATCGATGGATTTGCCCGTAAGGCAGCATGTGCTGGTAACGCCTGAGGGACAAAATCGGAGAGCACTGCTGCCCTCAGTTACTTGGATCCTATTATCTGTCACAGCCTTACCATTGTATCGACATCATCCTTCGCAATGACGATCCAGAAGTTCGGCGAGAAAAAGCTCAGAGTTGCCATCATCGGTGCAGGCCCAGCGGGCCTCGCAGCAGCAATAGAGATTGCCAAACTCCCGTTTGTCGACTGGAGCCTCTATGAGAAAAGTGAGAGAGTCAAAGAAATCGGAGCAGGGATCAGCATCCAGCGCAATACATGGCGAATGCTGGAAGTGATGAACGCGGCAAAGAATCTCGCACCAGAAGACTTTTACCGGTCGCCGGATCAGCATTATGTCCAGCATCGGTGCGGCCCCAAGAAATTGGAAAAGGCGGCAGTCTAACGTGCGACAGCAATGGCAGGACCGGAGAACTGCTGACGACCCAATATCAAAATGGTACGCATTTCATCGAATCACGTATGAGCCATTGAATGACTCGGTTTGATCACAGGAACACCTCTTCACCATTTGCATGCGCGAGCGCATCGAGCAAAGTTGCAGAATGCCTTGCTCAAAGAAGTCGACCAGACTCACATTCGACTCTCCAGCAAACTGATTGACGTTCAACGTAATTTATTATCCGGAAGAATCGTCCTGACATTTGCGAATGGCGTCCAGGATGAAGTTGACCTCCTGGTTGGAGCAGACGGAATCAGATCGGTAGGGAAGAACGACCCCTTTTTGGCCTCTCAGCATTCACTCACGGCAGATGATCTCAAGGTTGTCCGGCATGCAGCATTTCCCGAGCACCGCATAACTTACACAGGAAGGACATCCTATCGGACGTTGGTGCGGACGGATGAGGTCGAGCGAATCAAAGAGATCCCCGATGCCGTGGCATTCTGGCACGGTCCGAAAGGAAAATGGGTATACACGTGCAACCTCGGAGGCAATGTGTACGAGATCACGACCATGGCCGGAGAGTCTCCGGAAGGCAAGGACGCCGTGAGCTGGGGCCAGGAAGCGACCATCGAACAAATGACCGACCATTACCAGGTGTGTTAGATGGCTATTTCTTTGTCGAGCAGGAGTCGGATTGCTGACGGTTAAACGTTGACACAGGACTTTCACCCTGCCATCCTGCGCCTCTTGTCCATCCCCACCACGGTGCAGCAATATGCCCTGTTTGCAGGTCCCCGTCTGCCCACCGTTGTTAACACGGATTGGTCCACTGCTTTGATCGGCGACGCGTCGCACCCCCTTTCCGGTGCTTTTGGCGCTGGGGCAGGATTCGCCCTCGAAGACGCCTATGTGCTGGCGCAGTCGCTTTTCTGGGCAGACACGGAGAACAAGTCGTTATCCGAGGCCTTGCGCCTGTTTGATAATGTACGCTCTCCCCACTACAAATCGCTCTACGGCGTATTAGACGAATTCGCGGCGGTAGAGAAGACATTGCAGAACTTACACTTGGGGTATGACGATGAAGTGGCATTCAGAGTGGACAGGACCTGGAGTCACAAGCATAACTGGATTTATCATTACGATGTGAGTTGTCCGCCCTTGTGCCGCCCCAATCCTCTCTGACCGTCTCTTCTCGGTCTATACAGGTCCAGCAGGTGTTTAAAGATGCCATTGCACCATCAGACAAAAGCAGTGCAGACCAAAGCAGACATCTCGACACTGGAGATGTTCAGAATGACAATCTGTTGCCGAGTGCTACTGCTACTGGCAGTCATACAGATGCGGGTGCCAAGGTTGCGGTTTTACAGGAAGATCTGAACTTGCAGCAAAATTCAAGGGGTCGGGCAAACCTTTAAGAGAGCCATTACCGTGCCAATCTCTGCTAGTCGCCGCCCTGCTCGAGAAAGAATGAGAAGAACGGAGTAAAGAGGGGTCAAAGAATGAGGTAAGATGAAGCCAATCTCTTGAATGGATATATCAGGGATAGAGAGGTACAGGTAGCGTCGAGACTCTTATGATCGAATATCTTGCTCAAGTCTTCACATGTCGGTCGATTTGGAGAGCATTCTAGGATATTCTCACGGCATCATAGCCATAGGAGAACACCCAGCCGATGCCAGGACAAATCCGCTCGTATTCAAGAAGCTCGATTTTGGCTCTTCTCAGGATGCTATCTACGGCCACAGGTCTGCCAAGGTATGGTGCAGATTATAGCATTCAGAATTCGTCCCTTTGCTCGAACTTGAGGTTTGTCAGAGATGGATAGAAGTCTCCGCCTCCCTCACCGACAGACGAACCCTCAATGGGATACCAGCAGCAAGGGATTTAGTGCTTTGTGGCAATTGATTTCCCCCTATCCGCCTTGTTTGGGTCTCATAGCCGGCGCATTGGACTTTGTATTCCTTCAGCGGAAAAGTTGGGCCACTGACACTCTAGGGCGGTTTCTATCGAGTATAAGGAAGCTGCCACCATCAGTCAGCCTTGTCATCTCCCAATCCATGAGCGTCGATTGCTTCCGTCCTATAGCCAGAACTGTAATCACACTGGAAGAGCATTCATGGTCGAATGTTGAAACGACTCTCTCACCAAACCAATGCAGGTCTATATTGTTCATTGATCATATATCAACGCAAAACAGCTCTAGGAAATGGCATCATGAACATCAGAGAGGCAAATTCGCATGGAAGAGTTCTCCTTCCGACCTGTCATTGCTTGACTGGACCAGTGACGATGGCCCTGATACCCTTGCTGCCTTGTTTCGGGACGCCAACAAAAAAGTCGCGGTTTACTTTCACATCGTCCACGGTCGTTTCGTAGTTCTCCATCTCAAGCTGGGACATGACTTTGGCGAGTGTGAGATAGAGTTCGGCATAGGCGAGACTTAGATGAGATCAGCATGTGCAAGAAGCACCTGAAGTGCTTTTAATGTTCACGTCGCAAGGAGAATGGAACAAGGAGGAATCCTTATCGACTTACTTGATCCCAACGCACATCCGACTTCCTTTGGAGAAGGCGACGAAATATCGGTCCAGTCTAAACCCCTCTTCAGCGGCTCGGATCCATCGCTCGGGATCATACGATTCTGGCTGAGGAAAAATAGCACTGTCCATATGGACGAAATAGTTTGACTCGCTCACGGGTGTCTGACATAGATTGGATGTCAGTGTCAGCCTCCTGTCGAACTCGGGAATGAAGATGATCAGCATCGCATACCCCTGCTGGAATCGTCCAATCTTTGTAGGTCAAAGGCTCAGTCGGTGACACGCGAGGTAACCGCGTGGTCACTCCGAACATCAGGCGGATCCCCTCGTTGATCACTGCCGTCTTCATCTCCGAGTGAGTCTTGGATCAGTCTTACAGCGCGGGGTGATCAGACCTACAAGATATGGTAATTTTTCCAATGCCGTCAAGGAGACCGGACTGTCCGGCGTGGGTATCACTGTGCGAAGTTCTTGCCGTAGCTTCTCGAGTTTCGCCTTATCCTGCAGCAGATAAAAAGTGATGACGCTAAGCGACTTTGCCGTGGTCTCAGAGCCTGCGGCCACCAGCGTCGACCCTTCGTCTTGGAGACGATTGGCGGTCTTCTCCTGCGGCGGAAGATCACTGTCGAGCAACGCTTGAAAGATAGTGCCTTCGCTTCTCTTGCCCTCTCGATTGCCCCGGATGATGCTGTCTATTTGGCGGCGGACCTCTCGCTGCCACTGTATCATCGCTCCCGCCCGGGGGTCTAACCTTTGCAGGACCGGGAAGGGGAGGGTTTTCATCATGGAAAGCGCCCAAGGGAATTGGCGGAGAAAGGCGGCATTGGACGTGGTTTTGATGATCGCTTCTTTCCAGAATAGATTGTAGTCCTCCTGTGCCAGCAAATTGTCGCATTGTCCATAGGCATACTCTGTAATGATGTCCATCGTCAAGGCCATGTATGCCGCATCTAATCGGATAATGTCCCCTGTTCCGATTGCCTGTTCGAAGCGACTGCACAGCTGCTCAACTTTCCCGAGAATGCGCGCTTCCATTTGGGCAATGGTCCGTTTGGAGAAGAAGGGATTCAATGCCCCGCGACGGAGTCGATGAAGGTTGTGCGGCGCGGTCGCAAAGGAAGACGTCCTTGCACTCGACATGGTCACCCATCCTTCATACTTGTCTCGTTTTTTGGACGCTGGCGCGTACAGTTCTTCGTAATAGTCTGAGTCTCTAATGTGGAGTTCATCAGGTGTGATCCGGACAATCGGGCCTGTGGGGAAGAGAGAGAGGTAAGTGAAAGCCTTGTTGGCTTTGGATCGGAACGGTAAGAGGAAATGCTACCATAACGGTCGTGTAGCTCCTGCAGCTTCCAGATAAAGCACCCTCGATGAACGACATCATGATAGAACTCGTACCACCGGGTCAGCGCGGCCAGTTTGGGACCCGGGAATTTAGCAAGTGGGTGGAAATACAATCGGTATATGCCTCCAGCGATCAGGTAGAGAAACCACGAAACCAGGGCTGCATAACCCACATTGACCAACGACAGCGCCGGCGATGACATGGTGCTTCTTGTCAAGACAGATATCATCCCATGGCAAGTCCTGGACAGAGACCAATTCAACGAGAAGATCGACACCAGGCCAGTACTTTTGGACGAAGCCTACTTGCCAGTTGTCATTTGTCTTGGCGGTTGGCGCCACCGGCCCGCAGATAACGGCAGCGGGGCCGCAACTCCCAACCACGTCAAAGCATCGTGCAAGCTTTGGGGGTATGCATCGAAGAGATGGACACTAAAGCACGTTCAAGCGAATATCCGCCTTCCCCGTTCGCTAGCATCGGCGGGCGGCCCGTTGCGATCCCGTGGGTTGTCTCTCGGCATTTGAATCCACGACTCAGTGTAGCAGCTGGCAGCCGAAGAAGCGCTGGATAGAGTGGAAATATGTATAGGACTTTGACTGAGTCGAGGGACCGTGCCAGAGTAGTGAGAATAAGCTAGTAGCCTGCGGCGATCTCCGCTAAATGGGCTTAATGAAATACATACATCTCAGGGCAGCCCTCATCTGCTTTGTGCGGCTGGTTGAAGTCTGAAGACGGCCAATCTTCAGTCAACCCTCCGCAACAGAATACGACTCGAACAGGAGCCTAGCAATGGAGCGGCACCAAGATCCTCCGATCGAGGCGACGAGCGATTTCGATTCGGAAAGCATTAATTCCGACTTGACGTCGTTACAGTCGTCTGTGCTGAATTATCAATATGAGAATGGCCGTCGATACCATGCCTATCAGGCCGGAAAATACGTAAGAGCTCTGAACCTGGAATCTTTCTAAATTTTCCGCTGATTTGTTCGGCTCAGATCCTCCCAAATGACGACCAGGAGCAAGAACGGTTGGATATGTTGCATCACGTCTTCCGCCTGACCCTTCATGGTGCATTGTATCACACCAAACTAGACAATCCTCAAAAGATACTTGATATTGGTACCGGCACTGGAATTTGGGCTATCCAGGGTGAGTCAGCCTCGTTCTGTTGAGACGTCGTCAGGTGCTGACTCCGTCTGAGTGGCGGATGAGTTTCCTTCTGCTGAAGTGATCGGGACAGATCTGTCCCCCATCCAGCCGGGCTGGTGGGATCGTTCCAGTCTCCATGTTTCGTTGCCCGCATTGACTACTGCAGGGTCCCACCAAATGTGCGGTTTCAGGTTGATGACGCGACTCAACCATGGACGTTTCCTTCGGAATCATTGGACTTTATCCACGCCCGTTGCCTGGCTGGCAGCATCACAGACTGGCCAGAGCTTCTCCGACAAGCGTACATGTACGTCATTCAGGCCAGCACAACATACACATTGATGTCCTCTCTGACCGACCCCGTCCCTGTAGACACTTGAAACCCGGCGGTCGGATCGAGTTGTCCGAGATACGACCACAAATACTCTGTGATGACGATACCTTCCCTGAGGATGCTTACGCCCGGAAGTGGACGGTGAGTGCTTCCTGTTCACCCTACCCCCATGTCAAGATCATGAGTATTGATGCCTCACTATATAATAGGACGAGTTCCATAAGATCGCGCGTCAAAACGGTCTTGAATTTGACATGTTCCCGCAATACTCTTCTTTACTCCAGTCCGCCGGCTTTGTCGATGTCCAGGCTCATGAAGAGCCTACTCCTCTCGGACCGTGGCCAAAGGACAGGCGACTCAGAGAGATTGGCATTTTTAATGTACATCAGTTCCTCGAGGCCGCCGTAGATAGCTATTCACTTGCCCTTTTCACACGACTCGGAGGCTGGACAGAAGCAGAGACACAGGTGCTCTTATCACACGTGCGGGAAGAGATCAAAAGTAACAAGATGCATGTATACACCACCTGGTATGTTGATTGTCTGCCCAGGAGTTGCGGGCACTCTATGACTTCTCGGTCATTCCACGACACTAACGCTGAGAAGCTCCTATGCCACTGCGCAAAAACCTCTTCAGCCGTAACCACCCATTCCTGCTATGACTGATCTTGACATTGGCCATGGAGGACAGAGGCTAGGATTGGAAGGTAATCCAGAATGACGGCAACGGTCGGTGAGATGGTCAACAATTGGCTTGGGTGTTGGCCGTTGGTGCTAAGAGAGCTTCTCTATCTATCTTCTGGGCTCAAGTCTACGGATTCCTGTGACAGAAGCCAGGATAGATCCAAGGAGTTGCCAGGTTTGGAGGCACCAAGAGCTTGAGTCCGTCACGGGTTCGTGCACTGCGTGGCCCTATACAATAACGATATTACCGACCGTTCAGCAAAGGATTATTGAACGTCCCGGCGTCCTTAACAGTACCTTGTGTATATGTGTATTTGAGCTTTTCAAATCCCGGGTTCCTATTAAGGCCTACAACCAAGTCTATTGTCAGCATGGCGACTATCTACTGGGAACGCAGGCAGTGGTTTCACTCTCTTCACTCTCGGAGTGTTTGGCCAAGAAGCGGGGCTGGGGCGGCATATATAAGCGATCGCCCCGGGCATTCTCTTCTGATTCTCTTGAGATTGATTTGGAAGACAACTATGTCTACATGCTCCTCCTCTGCAATCCCGTCACCCTGCCTATAAACATAGCTGTTGCCTTAGCGGACAGGAAACCTCACAGATTGATTGCTGAAAGGCATAGAGCTTGGTGGTAGGGGAGAGCGGAATGGAGCGTAAGAATGTCACTGTGGAGGCTCCAGAATCATCCATAGTTCTCTCTCTCCCTGTTCCGTTACTCGGTTGGCCGTTCGGCCAGTTCTAGTCCCTCACAACTGCCTCGAACAAGCACCTCTCGAACAGTGCAATTAGGGGACTCAAGCGATATTGGAAGGGAGGCACCCAAATGAGAACCCAACATCCAAGATCGATCCCATCGTCCAAAGTTGACCGACAGGTGGAAGCGGGTAGGGGTCAACGGTGAGCCTTCAACACGCTTTTGTTTCGGTGTTGTGATTGATGAGGATATTGGTCAAGTGTAACTGTCAGTGGACCATGCTTCGTTTGACAGCGCATCCATGACCACGGCCGCCAGTCCACCTTGGCTCCCTCAGGAAGAGAGTCGTCGGGCCGCAGCGAAAAGCGCCTAGAAAGTGGAGTGAGGCAGATTAGTTCTCGGCGAGTAAAAGTGGAAAGTCACCCCTTGACATTGTCTCCAGCGTTGTCGCAGACGAGACGACCGTGGGTGTCGCCCGGCCCCAGTCTCGCTCCTCCTGAATGGCGCTGCGATCTCTTGCTGGGGATTGTTTTGTGACATTTGTGTAACTCGTCTGTCTCGATCCAAAGGAAGAGGGAAGCATGAAGTTGCGGCCTGTGAAAAAAGAGGAATGTGATGATCTCTTTATAGACGTCAAAGTGGCGAGACGCAGCCATTCTATTTGGGCGTGACTTGGCTGCAGCTGGTTTCGGCGATCATCGCACAAGGAGACCAATAACGACGAATAGTCTGCGCCACCCCGATCTCTTGAATTTCATCTGACGGTTATCATTTCCAACCAATAGGGTCCACTGATCCGACTCGGCATCGATCATTGTGTTACTTACGAGAATGTTGCACTCCAACTCAAATTCGGATATCGAAACCCCCCCTCCTTAAAAATATCGCATGATATTGATAGGCAGTGCAGACAGTTGTCATTTAGAGAATCGGAGCCCGCGTGGTGGTATCTCGACCGGTGGACCGAAGGCAGTTGGGCCCCAAGGGCAGTGTAGCAGGGGGAGTGGGGATGTCAAGCCCGTTCATATACTCGAGGCCTCGGGGTGTTGGAGGAGTCAAGGGTGGAGTCTCGATGCAACTAGCCGGATTGCGAGCTGATGAATGGGGCAATTGATTCTATCCAAGAGAGAGCCGACGGTGGAATTGTAAAAGTGCCACTCACGTGATATTGCTTCTCTGTTCTGATATCAAGGTCAAGGTCAGGATTGCCTTTGCCAAAGCCACGAAGCGACTCCAATCAGGAATATGCCGCGCCTGAGAGTTTCTTCTCACTGAACGTTGGGGTCTTTGTAGATGGCGCACCAATATCCGCAGAGCCTCCCACTCTTCATTCGTGATTGTTGCCTTACCTTATTGTTCAATCTTTATTGCCTGCCTCCGGCGAATCGTCTGACAGGTGGACACGGCAGCAGTCCTCCCCCAACTTTCGCAAAATGTCGCGTTCTCATCATTGGCGGAGGTTTGGGCGGTCTCTCTCTTGCCCAAGGCTTGAAGAAGGCTCAGATATCCTTTCAAATATTCGAACGTGACGAAGCGGCCGGTTTTCGAGCTCAAGGCTACCGCATCCGTATTTCATCGGACGGAGCACAGGCTCTGCAGAAACTACTCCCAGACACTCTGTGAAAGACATTCGAAGCGACATGTGCCGAAGTTCTCCCCAGTGGCGGGCAGGTGCATGCTATCACCGGAGAGCGGGCATCGTGGTCGAACAGGGCGCCTCCGATGACGGAAAAGTTTTACCGTGCTGATCGAACAGTCCTGAGGAATGTTCTCCTGACCGGATTGGAAGACAACATCTCTTTTGTAAAACGATTCCTGCGGTACGAATTCACCGATGAGGACGTCGTGGCTCATTTTTGGATGGTTCGACTGCACATGGCAGCATGACCGTGGGCGCCGATGACGTACGGTCTGTGGTCAGAAGGCAGATGCTCCCAGACCATGTCTTACTCGACACAGAAGGGCGTGACATCTTCGGCAAGACCCTGATCACGGACGATCTGTTCGAGCATGTCCCTAAGGAAACCGGCGAAGGAATATCCAGAAGAGCAATCGAGTCCTGTGAAAGTCTTCTGCGACGTCATGAGATTCAATCGAGACCCCGGCTTTGATCTCCCACCAGACTGCATATATTGAGTCCTTGTGTTTAACAGGGACAGAGCGCAGTTGGGCGATCGCGAACTCTTATCATTGTCTCGACCCGGTTCAGTGGACAAATCGCTCCAGCTCATCGCGGATTGGCACAAGGCATGTCGAGCGATTCTGGACCGCCAGCTGACCAAGTCTGCTTCCACACTTGCTTTCTTCGTCTCCAGGCCGAGCCCAGAGCCTTGGACGGCGGACTCGAGGATCACGGTGCTCGGGGACGCCGGTCATCCGATGCCTCCGGTAGGCGGTGTAGGCGCCAACATTGCGAAGCCAAGTTCTGGTGAGACTCCGCTTCCTCACATACACCGTACGGGGCCAGGTGGACGGTTCCGAGTCTTTACTATCGGGTTTGTCTGTCGGATCGAAACATGGTAGGACAATGTAACATCAATGTCATGTGCAAGGCTAAAGGTGGCCGGAGTTAAAAAGAGCAAAAATCCGGCCCTTGCAAATATTCCCCGCCCAAAAATCGAACGCGACTGTTGCACCGTCACTGGCAGTTTGCAGGAGACGCACCTCGTGTCAGAATCGCATTTAGCAACATGAGTAAACGCAAACAGGAGCTCGCCGAAGGGCACCTTCAGCATGGGTCCGAACAGAGAGAAAGCAGCGACGAAGAGGTAAAGCAAGTGCTGGTCCGGTACGGGAAGCTGCTGACCATGGAAGGATTTCGACACGCTCAATGTCGATTTTGAATGGTTCGATCCACAGCCGCAGTATGACTTCCACGGCATCAAGACCCTTTTACAGCAACTCTTGGACGTCGATGCACAGCTCTTTGACCTTTCTGCCTTGACCGATCTCATCCTTTCTCAACCTCTGCTCGGCTCGACGGTCAAAGTCGACGGGAACGAGACCGATGCATATGCTTTCCTGTCCGTGCTCAACTTACAGGCGCACCAGGTGAGGGCAGACAGAACGTGTCTGGCGAACGACGGAAGCTCACGGCGCGGTAGGACAAGCCATATATCCACAAGCTCATACAGTATGTCAAGTCCAAGGCTCACTCCAAGCCTCCGCTGGCACCGCTCTCCGATCTCCTGTCGCAACCGACGGTCCCGGCCATTGGCCTCATCCTCACCGAACGTTTGATCAACGTCCCGGCAGAAGTCATCCCGCCGATGTACACCATGCTGCTCGAAGAAATCCAGTGGGCTCTGGAGGAAAAGGAGCCTTACACGTTCTCACACTACCTCATCCTGTCCAAGACGTACACGGAAATCCCTTCCAAGCTGGACGCCGAGGACGACCGACCCAAGAAGAAGAAAAAGGCGGCTGGCGGGAGCTTTGACACCATGTACTTTCATCCGGAAGACGAGGTCTTCCACAAATATGCGTTGTGCCACGGTGGGTTTGACTACTCGATCAAGCAAGATGAAGGACACTCTGATTCCAAAAGAGCGTTTCAAGAGCTCGGGATCAAGCCGCAAGGTCATGCAATTTTGATCCAAGCCGACAAATTCAAGACGGCCGTGGACGATGTCGCCGCATATCTCAAGCCGCCGTCTTGAGCAGCGTCGTCGATCATGCCTTTGGTTGAAGCCTGTCCGCGGTGGAGCGGAAGCGACCCTCATTTGGTGACCACCGGTGACACCTCATTCTATTCCCATTGGGTTCCCTTGAGTCGCTGCAGGAGGTATTCTACTTCGACCACTTTGGTCAAGGGGATCACCACCTGGGCATACATGGTGACGACGGCATCCACGTTGATCTTTTCCTCACCCGTGTGGCCATTGGTGGCAATAGACGGATCGGTGCCATAGGTCTTGGCTTTCAATCGCAGTCTTTCCAAGACCTGCCTCTCGACCTTGGGGTCGGTGATGGCGGCATCAATGCCCGCTCGATCGCCCGCTCTGATCAGTGTGACAAATCTGTCCGTCTCTTTCTGGAATTTGCTTTCGGCCACAAATTTTCCAAAATGGATCCTCCTGCTCAGCGCCTGCAGGCAGTTCACGTCGCAGGTCGCGGTGCTGCCGTAATTCTCCTTGGTTTCACCACGGTCGCCGCGGCCAAAGTTGCGGCATGCCTCGGGCAACACTTTGTGGATGTACTTGTCCTTGATGGCTTCGTTGACGTTGACCTGATTGACGTGGAGGATTTTGGGGTACTTGAGTGGTTGAAGCATCGGGCGTTGTAACACCTGGGGGAAGAAGGGGTATTCGTCGGGCGCATCATATCGACGGACTAAGGAGTGGAGCCGCTCGGTCTCTGACAGCAGGTAGTCACAAAGAGAGAGGTGGGGGGGGAGAGCCAGGTTGCTGCTGGGTATCGGAAGCGCAACGGGATCGTAGATGGTGGCATTGAGAGGAAATTGCACTCGCTCTATCAGGTGGAAGATGATCGTATCCTCAAGACGGCTGTATCCGCGTTAGCAGAGGCCGGTCAAGTAGGGAAGGCACAGGTTTCATTCATACATGAGCTGGAACCGAATATTCGCTAGGTCTAAAGCCTTGGAGGCATCTGAAAGATCTATCGCCGCGTCCATCTCTTCAACGAGGGGCATGTGCTTTGGCGGTCCACGCTGTGGACATCAACGACAATGGGGTGCCAAAGTCTGGGGGGGAGGAAATAAAATAAGAGGATGAACCCCAAGATTTATTTTACCGGCAGAGGAATTAGGCGGTTATGGCATCTCAAATCTTGGATGTGGGCGGCCAAAGTCTGAGGAGGAAAACCGGCAGCTGGACGGACTACGTCAGATGGATCTGCTGCAGGGGTCCGCGCATCGGCGCCTGCATCCAAGCTCGGCAAGCCTCCAATATGGCCTTTGTTTTTCGAGACACCACCAACTCCGGCGGACGCGTACACACGTGCATTGAACAATATATCGCAAGCAGATCCTCGGAAAGAGGTGTTGAGCTGCCGCCGCATGGCCAGCTCGCCCCCCCACAGCCCCAATGCTTCCCACTCCAGACACGACACCATGGACAGCGATGGCGAAGAGTCTGTCTTCGGCGCGGTACTTGATGTGAGAGCGTCCCGGGCTGTTGTGGGAAGCGGGAGACTGACCTTGACACAGCCACGCCAACTGGAGGCCTTTGGGCGCAAAGTAACGGCGACGGCCAGTCATCTCATGGGCGATAGCTCCTCGAGTCACTATCCGACGGCCATGAGCAGCATTACGCGGTCCATGCAGAGGCCTGGAATGCAAAGAGGGGTGTTTGCCTTTGCGCAACAAGCACCCACGGAACTGGTCAGATCCAAGCTCTCGACGACGGAAATAGCACATCGCGCCATGACGTTCATTCCCGATGAGCAGCTTCAAAGTATACCCGAAGACCAAAACACATACTCCTTATTCCAAGGCTTCCAAGCAACATGCCCGGAAGGCGAAAGCGAGCATCGGAAAGGCCACCGGCGGCGAAATTCGAAGCAGCATAAATTATTGGGCACGGGAGATGTGGAGGAAGATGGTCCTCCCACGATCCACAGCCTCAAGAAGAAGCGAAATCGTATCAACCACGGACTCGAGATGATGGCGATCCGGAAAAACATGTGTACGACGGAGATCCGCGAGATTGACAACAAAGTGGCCAATCTGGCCACCATGCGAGAGATTGTTCTCGACCGCCTGGCGGCTTTGGAGAACGACGAGGCCGAAGTCGAGCATGAATTGCTCGAGCTGGATAACCGGATCGAAGAAATGCAGGAAGAATTGGACGAGCAAACGACCATGGTCGACTCGACGAGCACGTTGAACCCGCCGCGAGTCGACACACCCGAGTCGCAGGCGATGGACGCCTCGTTCATGTCCGAATCGATATACCAGAAGCTGCCATCGTCCGCCTCACCGAAGCCGAAGCGACGGCTACGATATGCCAGCCGGCGGAAGAACATGCCCGTCCTGCACGAACACCTGGAACCGGGCTCCAACATCAAAACTCTGCCGGCTCACAACGATGTCATCACCGCGTTAGACTTTGATCTGCCGTTTGGCACCATGATCACCGCGGCCCTCGACGACACGGTGCGCGTGTGGGACCTGAACCTTGGTCGCTGCATGGGTTTCTTAGAGGGCCATACTGCCTCCGTCCGGTGCCTCCAGGTGGAAGACAACATCGTCGCCACCGGCAGCCAGGACGCCACCATTCGATTGTGGGACCTCAGTCGCACCCGGTACGAACCATACGAACACAGAAGCGCCGATATGGAGAATGGGGATAGCGAGGAAGACGATGGCCTCGGGTTTAGCAACGAGAATGAAGATGCACCGCCGCCACCCCTGCCCGACGCCATGGAAGAATGCCCCTTGTACACTCTCGAAGCGCACGTCGACGAAGTCACCGCTCTCCACTTCCGCGGCGACACCCTCATCTCCGGCTCCGCGGATAAAACGCTTCGACAGTGGGACCTCGTTAAGGGCCGATGCGTTCAGACTCTCGACGTGCTCTGGGCCGCCGCTCAAGCCAGTTCGACCCTGAATACACTTGACACCCAGTGGCGCCCTACTGGGCGATCAACGGATGCCACGGCCGATTTCGTTGGTGCCCTACAATGTTTTGACGCCGCCTTAGCGTGTGGTACCGCGGATGGCCTGGTGCGGCTTTGGGATCTTCGCAGCGGCCAAGTCCACCGCAGTCTCGTCGGCCACACGGGACCTGTAACCTGCCTCCAATTCGATGACACACATCTTGTAACTGGCAGTGTAGACAGGAGCATCAGAGTAAGTCACCAGACACAAATCTCAGATCCAATCATCGCCACCCAATCTTGAATCTCCAATGCAGACGTGAACTGACTCATGGAAACAGATCTGGGATCTCCGCACCGGGTCCATTTTTGACGCCTATGCCTACGACTCCCCCATCACGTCCATGATGTTCGACGCCCGCCATATTGTTTCCGCAGCCGGCGAAGACGTTGTCAAAGTCTACGACAAAACAGATGGCCGTCACTGGGACCTTGGCGCCGGCATGAATCTGACCGTCGAAGACCGCATGGCCGATGTCAAGACGAGCATCGTTGACCATGTGAGGATAAAGGATGGCTACTTGATCGAAGGACGCCGGGACGGTGAGGTCGGTGTGTGGGCGTGTTAGACTCCTGGGACGACTGTATGTACCAACACCATCAAACGCGGTGACACTCTCCATGGCCGGCATGCCGAGACGGGACCAGACCTGTATAGTTGTCTCGGTCGGTTGGCCAAACGTCGACCTCGGGGCACCGAATGGGTAGAAACAGACGGAAGAGCAATCTTCAGAATACATCAACGCGCTGTCTTCCTCAGCCTTCATTGATCACCAAGGATGATCGACGATTTGATCAGCGCAATGAAGTCTCGTCACCGCATTTCTAAAGTGTCGACCTCTGCTTGGACGATTCCAACTTTATTCCCCTGCTTAAACTTGGACACTTGGAGTGAGAGGACAGGTAGGGATGGAGGTATGATCAAGTCGGCCACTTGCTTGGAATCCTGGAAGTCGTCCTTTTGAGCTCACAATAGCTGTCTTGAATCACTAAACAAGGCATGCTCTGCCCTAGACGGCGTCGATGTCCATCCACTTCCCCATCCCACCGCGGTCCGGACATATTTGATTCAGGCCCGCATTTGTCCATGTCGAATAAGACCGAGGACGGCCGAGAAACAGCTGACTAGCTGCGGGAGCAGCTCTCGGCTAGCTCTAGGTTGTAGTCAGCACTTTGCGCCAGCGTGGATTGGAAGACTTATAAAAGGATGTGGCCGCCCAAGGAGCAGATTAGCATCCAAGGGCGGAAGGCGCTTGTCCACATGTTGCAACAGGGATCAAGACGGACTCGGAGCGATTCTCCTCCAACACGTGTCTCCATACAACAATCCGTCACATGGAGCGAACAGAAGGTCATCATCGTCACCACGACGTACCAGCAGGCCGCTGGGCACCCACGGCAGAACCTGCTTCCAGAGCCCTGATTGAGAGAAGAAGCAGAGTCCATGAGACAGGCCAGCCGGCAAGCATCAAAGCAGACAAGCCAAAGCTTTGATCCTCACTCGAGAGAGGTCCCACTTCAAATGCTTGGTCATCCAGATGTGCCGATCACATTGGTGTCTTCTTATTCCCACAATCAGGTCAGTGAAAGATCGGCACGCTTGAATGTGGGCGCATTCCGCCTTTTGGCTCTCGTCAGCGTGGCTCGATCTTCGGGCTCGTGGCGAACGTTGACACCCTGGATTGTGACAAGAGACCCATGGAAAGAGAAGCACCTCTCTGGCGACGACCTTGAGGCACATCGTGTGTGGCAAGTCGAAGGGGTGATGGACGTTTGGCGTTGTCCTCGGAATTGTTCTTCCTCCACGTCCCGTTCTCTCACTGCTCTCCTCCCCTCTTGCCGGTATGAATGCCTCCCATATCATGCCTGTTCCCGCGAGCTCGGCTGACATCATTCGCCTACTCGGCATCCAGCCTTGCAGAGCAAGATGATTGCCTCTCGTGTGTAATGCAGCAATCTCGTAGACAAGATTTTGATTTCTCTTCCATTATGCCTCGAAGGTCTCCCTCCTCGACAAGGACAAAGGGCATTCGCCGTATTTCAGGCAGGGCGCACAAAGAACGTCATCAAAAATCGCCCCCTTCCCACCGCAGTGAGGTTCATCGTGGACGCGAGATCCAAAGATCACGAGTCCACGGAGTCGGCGCTCCCCATACTCCATGCTGGACATGAAGCGGTGGATTGACACGGCTGATCGGAATCTTCTCGAAGAAGTACACATCTCATGGCGGATGCCGCGACGTGCGTTTGGTGAGTGGGCTGTCATGCTTGTATGGTGTGGTTCGCCGTGTCCGGTGGAGAGGAGTTTCAGAATGTGGAAAAGCCGTGCGCAGTGGTGATGCCGGCCGGAGCGGGCAGCCCGCCGAGATGGTGGTCCTGATGTGAATCCCTCGTGCCACCACCCAAGGACCTGACGACAAGCGACATGGAGCTTGCTCCGGCCAGTGGATCCCTAAGCTGACGGCAAGAGAGACTTCCAGAAACCCACGTGGAGGCTGAAGAGCTGAGCTCTAGGCGATCCCCATCACAGACAATTCTTGCTGGTCACCATTCTCTCCGCTCTCGATCGACGACTTCCACGCCCACATCGCCCAAACATTCCATGGATGATCACGTATCTTGTCCAGCCTAGGTATGCCGACGCGCGTTCCTGATGGACCCTTACCCCAACTGACGCATGGCGATACCGTCTTTCACTGCCCCTGCGAGGCTCTGGACGTCAACCTTCGTTTCGCGGCACCTCGTCCATCTTGCTGTTTTCCACCGGAGCAGATAATAAGCAAGCAACGTCGGCGAGCTTAATCAGAAGATTGGCCACTTGACCGTGAAACTGTGAACCGACGCGATACTTAGGGTTAAGTTCCAGTATCCATCCAACTAATGCCTTGTGTCCATCTCCAGCTACTTGTCGCGAGGCTCCGAGTAGAGGGGGAGACAGGCAGAAGCGGCTCAAGAGCTCGATGAGTACCGGGAAACTGCTGGGAGATCGACTGCATGGGAGTGCCAAAAAGGCGAGAGCCTGGAGCCTGACGACGAATGGTGTCAAGCAATTGAGGCTGGACGTCGGCATATATGGTGTCTGGCTTCATACACGGGCAAGACGGTCTTGCAATAAGGTTCAGGTGTGTTGAAGATGACTCGGGCAAACCTTGACCAACTATCACATTCACAAGAGTTTTGAACGCGACTTGAGGCACGCGTTTGGGCCATTCCATTTTGGCTAGCGTGTATTTACTCTCCCTATTTTGGTTCGCGCCGCTTTTGGCTTCTTCCCTGCCAGACTACCCTGGTTCCACACATCCACTCCAACACCACCATAGGCGCTCTCTTAAATCGAACCATCAAATCATCATCGGTAAGGGATATAGGCTATATCCCTGACCCTGGCCCAGCTCTTTTCGCAGTCTAGTTGATTCCCTGACTAACCGCGACGGATCAAAAACATATGTTGTATCCTACTACCTAGATTAATCATAAATATCTTGCTCAGGATTGAAATGCTTCCTAGATGACTGAGGGGCTTGGATCCACAGGGTAAGAAAGAGAATGCTTCACGCGGTAGAACAAGGCATTCCCTGTATCGGGCTGCTTCGTTCATCGACAACCAGATCGACAACCCGAGGCCGTCGATGTTCACATCCAAAATAGCACCAGCGCTGATGATGACAAGGCGAATACCACAGCGGGACTGAGCTGAAGTGGTATCCTGCTAGCATCATTCCTGCTAGATGTTGGGCTAGGTCCTGCGGGAGTCGATCCCGAAGCCGTGACTCCCGCAGCTGCTGATGTGCCTCCGCCACTGCTCGTCTCTTGAGCCGGCGAGAATTTCCATCCACAGGTCTTGTCTAATGACAACTCGTCACCTACGTCGTTGGTGACTACTAGGGGGAAGCAGGAAAATTGTGGCGGTGCCTTGGACGCCATCGTCGTGGTCAGCGTGGTAGTAGTTGTGGATTGGAAGGTGGTCGTCGTCGTCGACGGGATCGTGACGTGGCACGTTGATCCCGCTGCTTGTCTGGCCTGCACCGCGTCGACAACAGGCACCGCCGTGACGCTGGTGGAAGGGGTTATGACTGCCCTGGCTGCAGCTGGTAAGGTGCTAGAGGCCGTGGCGGAGTCTGCAGACAGGTGTAGTGTGAATAAGCAATCACTGCCTAGTTCAAGTGTCTCGTTAATGGAGTCCGTCCATGAGGTCGTCGGGCAGGTGAATGACGGTGCTCCTTCTCCCTCTTGCGGCTCCTTATAAACAGTTACCGTTTGGACTCGAATAGACCATGATGTTGTCGAGGTGGTCGACGTCAATGTCTCCAACAAGTAAGTCAAGCAGCTGATAACCCCGGTGGAGGTGGTTGATGAGAGAATGGTCGATGTCGATGAAAGAATGGTCGATGTCGATGATAGAATGGTCGATGTCGATGAGAGAATGGTCGATGTCGATGAGGGAATGGTCGATGCCGGAGGTGGAGCCCCGTTGCCAGCACAATGATATTGTCCGTTAATTAGGACACAACTATCGCCAGCGGGGCATGAGTATCCGTTTCCGCAACACTTGCCTCCCACGGGGGCACAGTAGTCGCCATCTGGGCAACAACCCCAGCCCGCTGGACAGGTTCCGCCTTGAGGGCAGCATGTCTCACCTGGGGCCGCACAATAGCCTGTAGCACAGCATCCCATCCCAATCGGACAGCAACCTTGGACATTAGAACAGCAACCATCGCCAATTTGGCAACAGAAATTCTGATCTAATAGAGATGGCCACGGTTAGTAGAACACCGGCTCATAAACGGAGTTTAGACTGAAAGAGTCAAAGGGAGAAACCGAGCAAATAGACTCACTGGCGCAAACGAAGTATCCCGAATTAAGGCATGTAAATGTTTGGCGTGACTCCAGTAACCCAGAGCGGGGATTCGGTGACATATACCCAAGGGCTGCTTCGGCACTCGAAAGGTTTGCTGTCTCTATGGGCATCTGTAGCGCTGGAATGGTGAGCTCGTCGTCATCCCCAGCGTTTTCTGGACGTGCCCAGGTTATCAGAGGCGCCAGCAGGGCCAATAAGCAGAGTAAACGCATGGTCGGACGTTGTCGTCAATGGAAGGAAGGTCTGTGGGTTCCCACGAAAAAGAGAGGGATCTAGGAATGAGGAGCTCTGAAGCCCAGCCTGTCTCTTCAACGGATAAGCGACACCTCCAGACCACATACCTTGGCTTCGCGGTTAGCGATGCATTTTTATGTCCTGCAAATCTTCCGTGTCACCGCCTTCACAACGATCGGGGCGTCTTCTCAATTTGCCTCTTGATCCCGGTTTCAGCCTCGCTGCAACGTCTCTACGTGCGTAGCTCTGCAGCCACATACGTGCAAGCAAGATCCCAGGCGTGAGCGAAGATCTGCAGGATTCAACCAGCGACTTGGCCCCGAATCGAACCTCTCGGCGGGGTAAATTTAGCACAGGACTCGCCGCGCTTCTCCCTTTTCGGAGATGGACGTACATGTGTAAAAGGGTGGTTTGAGGCTTGTAGCGCCGCCCGTCTCTTAAATCATGTCGCCTGATTTACAGGGTTGTCCTGCCATAATTCCCCGCAGGCACCTTCTGACCTTAGACACCTTGTTCTCGGTGCGAGTTGCTGGGGTGTTGCCAATCCCAGTCGCTGTGGAACGAGGATCTGAGCTGAGAGTCGTAAATGTTGTTGAGATCTCGTTGTCGTGAAGGTTGGCTGGGTCGGTACAGGATCGTGCTTCGCTCCAAGTAGATTCATCTTGGTTTCCCCGTCGAATTGGGTATTCACGCCGGACATCACGAGAAGGTGTGAATCCATTGTCGGAATGTACAATCGCGGCAGACCACCTATACAGCCTGATAGAACTAGAACAAGGGTAACATGGCTAAACCGCACGCCAAGCGTCTGTAACCTCGGGCCGTGGCGTTCTCCATCTCCAAAGATTCAGACTGACTGTGGAGGTGTCGACACCTCACGCGGGCCGTGATATCCAGATCCAGCCATGTAAACCCATATTCTAGGAGGCTGATAAGGCCTCTCACTCTTTTTTCACTTTTCCATCCACCTGATGAAACATTGGCGCCATTCGGTCGATATTCTGGTGGAATAGTTCATTTCCCTCCACACCATGGGCCGAATAGTACGCATCGCTGGTAGGTATTACTCACGGTCGACAAGACATTGGCTGACAATACGGTAGGAGCCTCGGGCTCAGCATCTGACCGCCGTCATGCCACGGCCGCATTTGCAAAGGCCCACCCACACGACCCGGTCGACGTGATCATATCTGACTACATGTCTGAAGCGAACATGGTCGTTGCCGCTGCACGCAAGATCGACTCTTCCCAGGTGCAGCACAATGGTGACGCCAATCCACTTGTGGCCGCTGGTCCGGCCTTCGAGGCTTCTTTCCTGGAAGCGTTGGAACCCGCCTTGAATGATCTGGCCAAGTATGGGATCAAGGTTGCTGTCAATGCGGGCGCGAGTGATCCAGAGGGACTATATCAGATTGTGGGTAATATGATCCAAAAGAAGGGTCTGAAGATTCCGGTCGCCTGGATTTCAGGCGATGAGGTTCTCCCTGCCGTCAATACCGCTCTGAAAAATGGAAGTTCCAAGTTCAAGAATATATACACCGGCGAGACGCTCAGTGAGTGGCAGTTTGAACCGATTTACGCCCAAGCCTATCTTGGCGGGTTGGGCATCGCGGAAGCATTTGCGCAGGGAGCACAAATTGTGATCTGTGGTCGAGTGGCGGATGCCAGTCCTATCATTGGCGCCGCATATTGGTTTCATGGCTGGAAACGAAGCCAACTGAAAGAGCTGGCGAATGCCTTTGTCGCGGGCCATCTCATCGAATGCAGCAATTACGTCTGCGGAGGGAATTTCACCGGCTTCCGATCCTTGGAGCACTCGAAGGGAGGGTGGGAAGATCTCGGGTATCCCATTGCTGAGATCTCGAGCGACGGATCTGTGGTCATAACGAAGCAGAAGAATTCTGGCGGTGAGTTGGTCCCAAAATATCGGCCCCTCGCATGGATTATCTGGATGGCCATTTGGGAGTCAGAGCCAACCCATCTCATCCTGTCAACGATTTTGACCACGAAAAGTCTGGGTTTTGCGGACTATTTATGATTCCGTCCACTTGCACGACTGATAGCTGACTAGATGTGTCTCGTCAGGCGCGGTGACGGTTGATACTTGCTCCAGTCAACTTCTGTACGAGATTCAGGGACCGTGGTATTACAATTCTGACGTGACCGCTGTCCTCCACGAGCTATGGTTTGAGCAAATTGGGCCTGACCGTGTCGCCCTGCACGGCGTCAAAGGACTACCACCACCGGCGACGACCAAAGTGGGCATCACCGCCCGCGGCGGCTTCCAGGCCGAAGCAGTGTACTTTCTGACCGGGCTCCACGTCGAGGACAAGGCACGAATGTTGGAAGCTCAGCTTCGAAAGACCCTGGCTCCCTACTCGCCCAACTTCTCGATGCTCTCGTTCAGTGTCCTGGGTTCGGCGGCCCCCGACAGTGACAGCCAAAACGCCGCGACCACAACGTTCCGCATCTTCGTACAGGCCAGGAAATCCGAGCACATCGCGCCACAAAAGCTCCTCCGCCCCATCATTGACAACATCATGCAAGGCTACCCCGGTGCCACCTTCCACCTGGACTTCCGCCAGGGCTTCCCCAAGCCATATTTCGAGTACTACGTGACGCTGCTGCCTCAATCCGAAGTGCAGCACGTCGTGCACTTCAACGGCCACGACACCGTGATCCCTCCGCCGCCGCTGACCCACGTCTTCCCGGAGAGGCAGCCCAGTCAAGAGACGACACCGCTGCAGATCGATATTCCGCGCTGCTTCGGCGCCACGGAACGTGTCCCGCTGGGAACCATTGTGCATGCCCGCTCTGGCGACAAGGGGTCCGATTGCAATTGCGGGTTCTGGGTCCGACACGCCGACGAATATGCCTGGCTCAAGAACCTTCTCTCCGTCGCGACCATCAAGCAGCTGCTGGGCAAGGAATACGACCCCTCGCGCCGGCCGCGGATCGACATCGAGCGCTTTGAACTGCCTCACCTGCGTGCCGTGCACTTTCTGTTCCGCAACCTGCTGGACCGGGGCGTCACGAGCACTGGCTCTGTCGACTTTCTCGGCAAGAACTGTGCCGAGTTTTTGCGTGGTCGCCACGTCGATGTACCCGTGCGGTTTCTGGCGAGGGGGAAGCTGTGAATGATACAGGAAGAGAGGAGTGGGTGGTGGAGGTTGAGATTGAGAGTGGATACCAAAATACAAGACGGCAGGGCCGATTTTATCTGCCCAATCCACAATACCAATACCTTTTATATGCTGTGGCATGAATAGTCGTCATTTCACCACGCTCGCTGCCGTTATTCTCTCGTCTGTAGCGCTCATTGGTCAACCGTTACCTCAAGACTGGCAGGAACTCCTGGAAACAGTCTTATCTGTCACTACTTTTCTGGCCGTCTTCCCGTCATGTCTAAGGTCTCCTTCTCCAGGCGAAAGGCTCTGTTGCATAAGATCAGGGTCATGGAGTACGTGAGCGTCTTCCATTGCTTTGGATCGTTGAAAGCGAGCTCTCAAGGCTGGTCTGCCTTGGGACCTAAGAGCGATGTGTCAATCTTCTGTACCTCCGCCACACTTCAACCCTTCCGGACCAGAGTTGATCTCGGGCAGTCAACCAAAGTTAATGAGACCAAGTCACGGCCCTCCTCCCACAAGCTGCGCCCGTGTCAAGACTAAAGGATAAATCTGATTGACGCCTAGAGGCGCAAGGCCATTTGACTCATTCTGCTTCGTATATGCTACCGTGGATATGCCGATCAATCCAAACTCGTTTCGTCCAGGACTCCGGAGAATCTCAGGCACGAGGCCATCGAGCATCGTCACTGTTGAAGGGGAAAAAAGGAATGAAAAGAAGTCCGTTGACTCATCCATCATCTGTCGCCCACAACGCTCGGTCCATGCCCCGGCTCCCTGCAGTATCCGGCTTCCACACACATGCTTATCTCATTGGGATCGTCAGTTGCAACCAAAAAGCGAATGCCAAATGTTTTTACACAGCCAACAGACGCGGGAGGAAACCGGAAGGTGTCATCGGTGAAAAAGGAAGAACTTTTGGACAAACACCCTCCCACCGCCTACGATGACGCTAACTTCGACTGCGCTTTCTCGATGACAAAATAAAAGGATTTCGGTGATGAGGAGGAAGGCGATGGACAAACAAACGTTGTTGGCGGCGGCGGCGGCGGCGGCAGCAGCGGGGCATGTTCACTACAGTGATATAAGCACTACACCACGACCGATGGGGGGTGTGCTTACCTTCATAGGCGCATAGTTGCCATACTGGTGCGCGGGCGGCATACCCATCGATGGGTAGATCGGAGGAGGTGGCGCCGGGCGGTAGGGCGTGCCCGCGGGACCAGAATTGTTTTGACTGCGGCCCCAGCTGAGACGAACTCGTGAATTGCCGATGGGGTAGCCTTGCATCTGGTTGATGGCCATCTCGGCCGCATGGCGCTGGACGAACTGGACAAAGCCGCATCCTTTCCCGGGCGGGATCTTGACGTAGGTAATCTCGCCAAAGCCCTGGAAGAAAGAACGCAACTCATCCTCGGTCACGTATCCTGACAAGCCTCCCACGAAGACGGTCGTGTTGTTGGGATCGGTGAATTGGTTCATCGGCTGGGGTTGACCGCCGCCGTAATATGGCATGGGCGGACCACCCATTGGAGGATAGCCCATCGGGCCAGGACCTGCGATGCCCATGGCCCCAGCGCCCGACGGACCGCCTTTGTTCTTGGGTGTAGCCGTGGATATGCGCATCGGTCGGTTGCCGCAGTAGACACCTTGCATTTCACTCAGAGCTCGCTGCTGATCGCCTTCATCGGAGAAGCGTACAAAGCCGTAGCCGCGGGACATGCCCGAGAGGGGGTCGGTCATGATCTTGGCCGATTTGCACGAGGGGAACCGGCTTTGAAACAGGGACACCAGGACATATTCGTTGACTTCGGGGCCCAGGTCGCCCACAAAGATGGAATACTCCGGACCACGATCGTCCCTAGATGACGCATCAGCATCGGATCCTCATCGGCCACGGGAAGAGGCGAATTACCTGCGATCGGCAAGTCCCCCGCCAGAGGCCCAGTTCAACTTGAATGGCCGGCTGGAGTTGGGCATGGGCGTTCCACTCAGCTGCAGAGCCTTGGCTGCCGCTTGAGGGGAGGAGAAGTCGACAAAGCAGTAGCCAGCGTTGCTGCTGCAGCCTCATCAGCCAGAGGGTCAGTCATCTTCTTGGTCTCACATACCCGGAAAATTTGTCTCGGATCATTTTGACGCTGACCTGCTCGCCCATCTGAAACCAGAGGTTGCGCACAAAGTTCTCATCAATCCACGGTTCAAGCTCGCCCATCCTGGCGCGGGGGTCAGCGTCTGAGGGAAGGAGAGGGCTGGATGAGTCCTACCAAAGCGTCGTTTTCTGCTCGCCACCAGGACCGGTGGGCGGCGCGGCATTGACGTCCGGGGCCGGAGGAAACGACAGAGGCTGTTGCGCAGCGGGATCCGTCGGTTGGCCGGGGGGCGCCCCATCCTGAGGAGTGGGAACTTGGCCGGGGGCCGCCTCCTGCTGGGCATTCGGGAACTGTCCGTACTGCTCAAAAGACATTTTGAAATGCGAGAGCCGTCGTCAGGGCGGGTCAGGGTTGGTGTCCAATGGGTCAGTCTGAAGAAGTGAGCCATGTGCCATCACAGGGCGTGGCCCGAAAAGACGAGGAAAGAACTGACTATTCGTTTTAATGTTGCAAAGTAAGCGGGTGTCAAAACTCTCCAAAGGACTAGCCTGGAGGAAGTGGCGCAAAGGATTATCGTTATGCCAACCCAGAACTCGAAATGGTGACCAACTTTTCCCAGGAAGGATAACTGGAGCTGCGATTGTAAAGGCGCAGGTCGAAAGGGATAGCAAAGGGTCGGAGAATCGAATCGCTCGTAAGTCTAGCACCGTCAGAGTCAGCAGGCGCCCAGATTTTTCGCATATATGAACTTTGTCGCCAGGCCCGATGTCATGTCGGTGTCTTTTGTCGGCAATGAAACCAAAGGTTGGAGTCGCAGGCGGCCACCAAGATGCATCGTACGTCGATTTCGCGCTCAAGGCTTCGCAATGGGTCGAGGCGTCGGCATGGACCCTGGCATGCGCGCGCTGCAGAAACTGCTTCCGAGGTCGGCCCGCGCAGTGGCAGTCGCACCGCCAGCAAAGCGCACGAGAAAATGGTATCATCGACTCGATCTCGGCGACGGCGGCCATCTGGTCGAGTCTCGAGTCTGGAGGGGGGCGGGAGAAGAGTTTTCGCACGTACCGATCAAATGCGCAGTGCTAGATGGGGCCAAATGACAAGCAATGCCACAGATCAGATTGCACACTCGATAACTCCGGGAGCAGGCGCCGATTGGAAGGAGCAAAGCACGCAGCAAACGAAGAGGACGCGCAGCGAAACAAGAGTCGCGACTGAGGGCGAGGTCAGCAGGCTGGAAGGGAAGAGAAGGAAGGTCAAAGCAGAAGTCAGGCAGAGGTGAAGTGGGATGGGCCAAGTGTGGGAAGCTGCGGAGCGACCAAAGGCTGGCTGGCTGCTTTCAGAGCACTGCTGGGATGCCGGCTGGGCACGGGCCCACCACAGAGCGGCATGGCACTCCATCACCACAACCACCACCACCACTCCCGCCGCCGCCGTCGTAATTCTGACGGCACATCGTTCTTGACCACAGGGCTAAACCGACCAAGGAGCCATCGGATGATCCAAATAGCTGGTCCATGCAGCTGAGGGCGGGCGCTGGTGGCACTAGCCAGTGAACTGTTTCATATTGCACTCTCGATTCGAGCAGCAGCCCAAAGTGGGCTTGACGCGCACCTTTCTGTCTGGGGTACGGCCCTGCCCCCCCTCGCCCGTATTGTCCGGCTATCGATGCGCACTGACGAAGGGAAGGGGTGGTGCCTGGCTTGCTGGCTAGCGAGTGCTGCATGTCCGATGCCGCCAGACATTGCACAGAACGGAACGGACCCAAGCTCAATCGTTGCGCGAATTCCATGTCCTGGTCGTTCGCGGCCTGACTGAGCCGCAGCGCTGACCTTCGGCATGACACCACACATTCTTGTCCAGAGCCAGTGTCGCCGCTGTTTGCCACATCTGAGGGCTTGCAAAACGAACTCCAAGCCGATCGATGACCTGCATATCCGGGCGATTCAGTGGTTCGGCTGGGTTGTTGGTTGCGTGACCCTGGCGATCCCATCGCCGCCAGCGGCAGCCCAACTGCAAGCGCACTCGGCTATCTGCACGCCGCCTGTATTTGGGCCTTGGTGCCTGCCCATACTGGACTCGATCACTGAAGCCTGACGGTCGAATCGACCTGTGGCCCTCTCTGCCGGCACTCCGACATGGACGGCGCACGAGCGCTTGACTGATCGCATGGCCGCGCTCTTTTCCCCTCCACTAGCTTTTTCCTGCTTGTCATGTCCATGACTAACAGGGCGGCTGATCCGGAAATCCTGCCGAGAAATCCCCCTGCATTGGTCTGGAAGCGCAGTGGGCCCATTGGGCAGCGCTCGAGCTTTGATAGCTCCTGTCGAGGACGTGGAGAACGTGCGCTCAGAAAGGTGACCCAATCCAGGGGAGACATTTGCATTCGAGCCCAATCATGCCTGTATGTGGCACGACAGCCACAAGAGGAGGATGGTTGACGTCCCTCCTGTAATGTCCCCTGTTCCAGTTAGATGGGTCGACGCAAGTCATTAGGCTTGGCAGATCCGATCCCATGATACTGGGCTGGTTGACTTCTGGAAACCAATTGATCAGATCCACAGCGACGAACTGCCGAATCCAGGATGGTAGAGAATCTCTCTCGTGTCCAATGTATTTTCGTATTTGCAGATGGTCTGGGACCATGCTTGCGCTCGAAATCTGCGCAGCCTGCTTATTTCCGGCCGTTCTCGCCGTGATCAGTCCATTCGGCCGACAACTCGCAAAAGATTGACACTATTTAAAGATGAAAAAAACCCAAGTCCCATATCTGGTCCATATCTCGTATGGCCAGCGCCACACCTCGAAGACGAACCGATGCCGGCGGCTGTGGTGGTGGTGTGGCTGTGTATATCTCTCGTCACGAGTCATGTCTCATTCCTCATCAAATCGTCCCCCCGGCGAGTGAAATTTCTGCCATGATTCATCCTGATGCTGCAAGGTCTCCTATATCGCCGCTGTTTGGGGTCAAGACCAAGAATCCAGCGCGACATGGTAGTCAGGGATCTTGCCCTCTACCGGCTGCCACTTTGTTTCATAGCCCAGATACGCCGAATTCAAACTATCAAACGTCAGCATGGCGGGAAAATAAAGACACAAAGAGCAAGACCGAGATCACCCCAACAGAACAAACTTACAATCTCCCCTTCTTGGCGCCCACTCCTGTCAACAGGCCTTGCATCTGGAAGTTGCACGACTCCAACCAGGCCTTGAGCCACACGTCCCAGTCGTCCTCCCGGTCGTCCATCTTCTCTTTGAATCGAGTGTCGGTCTTGCCACGGCGCGGACGGGTCTGCGGCACCGCGCTCTTCGGATGCTGCCACAACCGGACAACGAAGAAGAGCTTATGGAGATCTCGACCGCCGCCCGGTCCGTACAGATGAGCGATTTCGGAAGCACAATGGAAGGGGTAACCGCCTCGCTTGACGTAACCTCGATCACACGCTTCCAGCAACTGGTCCATCAGGCATCGGCCCACTCCTTTCCGCCGTGACTCGGGCTCCACGTAGATCTCCAATTCCACCGAGATCCGTTCGACGTAATCGGCCGCGGTGAAGTCTTGGGCACATGCCCACCCAACAATCTTGTCCTGACGACCGAGGCCGCGGTTCTTGGGACTGGTCTTCTGAGTGTTGTGGTCGGTCCATGCGCCGGTTCCGTCTTCGAACTCCAAATCCGCTCCGACCTCGTAGAATCCTGCGGCGCGATTTTTGCTTGCTTCCACCGCCACAATGAATGGTAATTTGTTGGAGATGGTATTGTCAAAACGCAGTTGCATGTCCACCTCTGACACCGGTGTGGCCTCGGCCGTCCTCGGGCCGTTTTCGACGTACCAGTTGTAAATTTCAGTGATCTGCGGGAGGTCAGCCGGGACGGCGGGTCGGAGATAGATGTTGATGGCGGGCTGATGAGGATTCGGAATCGTGTTGCCTTCGTCGACCACCGGCGCCGCGGCCGAGACCGGCTCTGGATGCCCGGCGCACTCAGCGCGCTGTCTGGCCTTGTGAGCGAGCCAGTTCTGAACCAAGCGCTCCGTGGTTTCGTTCTCTAAGCCGACATTTCGGGGATCAGAGAGATCGAGTCGGACCACTCTTCCGAGTTCTTCAGAAGTGATCGGTTGGCAGTACTTGGTGGCGTCCTTGAGGTCGAGACAATAACCATAATCGCTCGCGTTGCTGATATTCAAGGTGAAATCTCGGGCCACCATGGTGATGCCGTCGGGATGATTCTCAACGTCGCGCACTTGCTCTCCCGGGATCAGCTTGAGCGGGAGGCCGGAAGAAGGTGGGATGACCAGTTCCACGGTCGCTTTGGCCCAATGGTCAAACCCGTCCTTGAACTCCGGTGTATCATTGTTGAAGGGAGGTCGGTCCGTCCAGTCGACGGGTGGAGGCTGGATCTTTCCATCCCAACCCATCAAGGATGAGTCGGCCACAGCCACCCCTTGCCGCGGGCGTAGTTTGCCATTGTGCATCGGTTGGACCGAGTCATTCGAGTCGGTGGAAGCATCATCCGGATCCGGTGAGCCCCACGCATTACTGTCCACGCTGACGATCGCAGGTCTCACCTCCGCAGCAGACGCCCATCGAGAACGGCGACGATGCCGGCCGTTTGGCGCTTGAGCCTGTGATGTGCAGAATTCGTCACCTTCTGGACCCTGATCGAGCTTGTTATCGATGGTCAGGTGCGTGGATTGGCTCGTGGGACGGATGTGGCCAGCAGGTTGTTGGCTCGGGGGGGCTGACTCAGTGCCGCCATGTGCGGAGACTTGGGAGTTGGACCAGGTGCTTTTCAAGTTCGAGTGCGGCTGGTGTCCCTCGAGTGGACTCTTCGTACTCATTTCTTGAGCGGGGCTCAGTGGTCGACGTGCAAGTTCAAGATCGGTCAAGGAGGTCGTCGGCTCCGCGCCTCGAGTTCTGTTGCGAGATCCAATCATTTTCATTTCGCTCTCTTGGAGCCGCTTCAACACTTCTTCCCGCGTCTCAGTTTCAAGCGCGGCAGCTCTGGCCGTCGGCGATCGACGACTGGCGCGCGTCGGCGGGGCTGGAGGGGGGGGGATGGGCGGATCCAAAACAGCTCGGCCATTTGAAAGGAAGGATCGGGCGTGTTGGGCGTCCTCGTTACTCCGACAACACTTCACGGCCTGGTCCACCAGACAAAGGCCTTGATCCCGAGCGGTATGATGACTGTCAGAGGGTCGGAGGTGATCAGCCTCCTTCTTTGGGGAAACGGATGCCCCTTCTGGTGCCTGGCTTTGGGAGATCTCTTTGTCAGTTCCTCCTGGATCAATGTTTCCCGAGTCTTCGGCTTTCTGCTCAGCCAACTCCGAAACTTGATGACACGGTTTATCTCGAGGCTGGAATTGTTTCCAACCGCGCCCAGTTCGGCGAGCGCGGTTCCTCCCCTTTCTTTGGCCATATGTGGGCTTGTCGGATCCTGGTATACTGTGATCTCCACTTTTTGGAGTGTTGGCAGGAGGTTGAGTGGATGTCGTGGTGGTCATCGTTTGGCCCGTTGAGGCTCCAGTGGTCGTAAAGCTGTTTCTGCCAGCAGCCGCATCCTGAACGCAGTTCTGTGGGAATTGAGGTGAGCGCTTCCGCGGACCGCTGGTCGGAATGGCGTCTGAGGGAGGGTGAGCATGAAAGGTTGTGACCGTCTTGACGTGCAATCTCACCTCGTCTCCCGGTACCGTACTTGTCCGGTTCAGAGACCGGCATGATTTGAGGTGACTCGCGAATGGTCAGACGCTATGGAGAGTCAGAAGAAGGAAAGGAGATCGACGCCAAGTCACGAAACAATATAGCGCGCGCTTTTGCCAGGTTACCTACCGCCGAATCGGCGCGTGGTCCGGGTGAATGTATGGCCCCTGGTGCTGCCTTCCAATGCTTATCCCGGTCAGGGCGATGAGAAGGACTGGTCAAGAGAGCCAGCAATCTTGCTGTATGGTCTTGGGGCGGGCACGGCTAGATGATTGGCATCATTAACAGGCATCCTGACCCTGGCTTGGCGACTTACCGGAGGCATCCGTGCCGGCAGCCCAGTCTGATTATTCATTTCATCGTCATCCTCGCTGTCGTAGCTTGTATCCCCATCAGAAGATGAAAATATGGCAAAGGAAGGAAGATGAACGTGAGGCGACGTTGTCAGTGTATGCTTAGCCCCGATCGCCAACAGGGGGGCCAATCAGAAGAGACTTGGCATCACACGGTTAGATCAGGATGACTGTCATTGATGGAGATAGCATCTGATTCTCCTTTGAGAATGAGAGGGTAAGTCTCTTGACATTATCACACGTTGCTGTCAGAAGCCGAATTCGCGACCGAAGAGGCACAAGTTCCAGCCATATCTCACTGCCGGCGAAGACATTATTGACGCTGGCAATATTGGACGACCCATTGGACGACCCTTTGGACGACTTACAGATGATCTTCGATTGGTGATTCCAATCTCAAGGTGGCTGTCCGAGGCCGAAAGTGTCCGCTCACGTACCCTTGCGCCAGTGCCCGAAACCTGCGATATCAAATGCCGAATCTCCAGTCATCACTACATTTGGCCTCTCTTCTATGATATTTTTCGACCTCCAGGATGCTCTCGATACTCCGGAAAGCGAAATTAAAGGACAAAGAACTGCGGATCTTGATGCTGTATGAGGAGAAACCCACTGAACTCCTGACTTCTCACTTGTTGTAGGGGCCTCGACAATGCTGGCAAAACGACGATAGTCAAGAAAATTATGAACGAGGATGTGACGACAGTGAGCCCCACGCTCGGCTTCATCATCAAGACCGTGGACTTTCAAGGGTTTGTGCCCTCGACCGCCATCCACACGCGCTGACGTCGGAAGTTATAAACTCAACATATGGGACGTGGGGGGGCAGAAGACCATCAGATCATACTGGCGCAACTATTTTGAGAAGACGGATTCGTTGATCTGGGTAGTTGACGCGACGGACAGGTTCAGGATATCGGATTGTCGAGACGAACTCAAAGCGTTGCTGCTGGAAGAGGTAAGGCCGGTCCTGCCCACACAGCCCTTCTGACCTCAGGATAGAGGCTCGCCGGCGCGAGCGTCTTGGTGTTTCTCAACAAGACGGATGTCAGCGGGTGTATGGGCGAGGAGGAGGTCCGCAAAGCTTTGGCCCTCGATTCGATTGTCACACACCGTTGGGCCATCATCCCATGCAGCGCCATGACTGGCGAGAACCTCAAACGAGGACTGGATTGGGTGGTACAAGACGCGCGAGATCGTCTTTTCTTGTACTAATGATGAACCGCAAGGCGGTCAACCAACAAGGCCAAAGCATGCAGAAAACCTTGTATACTACCCCATAGCGACAGATGTTGGCTGCGGTGGATGACCGAAACAAGCGCGTTGATCCCTGTGGGTTCGTCCGCCCGCACAGGTCGCATTGCGGTCGGATCGATCATATATCCACTATAACTCTCCAAACATCGAGAAACAACATTGCTCCTGTAGTCCATCTCGATTCGACACGACCGTGACCATTGTTATCGACGTATCTTGGAGGGAAAGAGCAGGAACAGAGAGTGCCGAGAGGCAGCGGCTGGAGGACGCCCCGAGAAGTTCCCGCTGCGGAGCGCATGAACCCGCATCAACAACAACATTTACCTGTGATACGTCCGGCGGATTGTAAACTCGCGCCCACGCCACAATCCTGCAGGTCCCGACATTGTTTACCTTCCCGGCGACGGCATTGAACTCGTCCGAGGATCGTTCTCAAATCATGGTCTCTGTGGTTGTTACCACGTTCACTACTGATTTTTGACTTTTTCTACTGTGCCTCCCCCGCAACACCACAAATGGCCGACGTGGACGCGTCGAATGATGGATCCGAGTCGGTGGACCAATTCCTGGCCAGGATCGCGAGCCTGAGCAGTGGGCAGGGCGTGGAAGAGGCGGAGCGGTCGAGGAAGATGGAGCAGGACATATTGGAGGCCCGAAAGGAGAGACAGGCGAGGCGAGCTGGTATGTACACTCAGCGCGAACTCAGTGTGCCAATGGATGCTGATTCGTGTAGAACGCGCAAGATCTCTGTCTCCTTCCAAAACTGGTCCCGCTCCCAGTCTGCCAGGACTGTCGAGCAGCGGAGCGACCTCAGGTCGACTCATCGACCCTCCCGTCGAGCTGGCTCCTCCGCAGCTTCGCCCCGTTGCGCGAACCGGCTCTACCTCTCCCAAGCCTGACCGGTCTGAAATGGCGGCGCTACCTATCGAATTGGCCCGTCCCCTTCCTCCTCCCCCGTCCCACCAGACACCAGACCGAGCAGAAACACCTCCCATGAAAGCGACCACATTGTCACGGAGCGGGACGCTCTCGTGGAAGCAAAGACCGTTATCACGGGGTTCAAACGCTGTCAGAGTCCGGGCTCAGTCGGGCACGCCGCCTCCCAGTGCCCACTCTACATCCAGTTTTCCACAGAACGCGGTCGAGGAGGTCTCAAGGGTAGAAATAGCAGCTTCTTTGAGCTCCAAAGACCCTTCTTGGTTCCGTCAGACAGCTGATCGAGGCATGGGATCGGCGGCGCTGAGGAGAAATGACGCCGAGTCCGACCGCACGACACAATTGACAAGTCGTGCGATGAGGCTTCCCGGGATGTCTGAGCCTGGTTCTACCAACAACAGTCCTGCAGAGAAGTCGGAGAAATCGCCAAAGAAGCTGCCTCAAGAAGATCACGGTGCAGATTTGGACCCGGAGGAAGAGACATCCAAGAGTGAAACGACCCTCCAACGACCGGACAATGCCCTGTCTCTCTCCCTGTCAAAATCTCCAGCGCTCGAACTTCCCACGTTTAAGCCTTTGGACCTTTCGTCCACGGATCCTGATGCGCCCTCCCTGAGCAGATCCTCCGGCATATTGTCGGGGTCAGGACGTCCTCCATCTCCTACGAAAGGCCTGGGCGGCTTTGTCCAAAGTGCCATGATGAAGAGGTCTGACAGTGTCAATAAGAGATGGAGTGTGCAAGCAAATGCCGGGCTCAGGCGTGGCGACTCGATCGCGAGTAACCGACCGGCCAATGTTGCTGGCTCTGTCCCATTCACACCGGGCCATGGCCGCACTTCTTCACGAGAGCCGACAACACTCAGGCAGGGGACGGCATCTCCCGTTGATGGATCGAGGCCTGCTTCCAGTCATGCTGCACGATCACTGCCACACCCGCCTGTCGCGGCAGCTGAAGACAACAACGAGGCTGCACTTGATGTCGGGAAGAGGATCGAGGATCGGCCATCAACACCCGTTGGAGAGAGCAATCTTGCTCGGAGCCCTTCAAAGACCTTGGATCCGCGTCGCTGGAGCCCGACCAAGGCTAGTTGGCTTGAAACTGCCTTGTCTAAACCAGAGTCACCCAGGCCCGCTCCACCAAAACCGGAGCCGCCCGCATGGAAGGTGAACATGCAGCGCTCGAAATCGGAGAAACAAGTCCTTGATCCAAAGCCCGACTTGCCCAGCTCTTCCGATCATCTTCGTGTTCGAAGACCGTTGAATTCGCCATTCCCGAGCAGTTCGTCCAACACACAAAGTGTGACTCCAGCTGACCTGGGTTCACCGACAGCCAAGAACCCTCGGGGAGATGTCGAAGCCGGCAAGGGCACAGACCGTGAGCGCAGTCATGACCAAGCAAGCATTGGCGATCATCGATTGTCATCTGCAGCGGTTGATCATGTGCCAAAGATGGAGGACTCCACGGTCCCCGCAACGATAGAAAAGGAGTCGATAGAAGCATCGAGGCAGGCATCAGAAGGCCCCCATACCCCCGAGACAACTCCCTCGCGGAAACCTCTTCTCAAACCCAAACCCCAGACTCCACCGAAAACAGATTTCCGGGTCAATCTCAAGCCGCGACCAGTGGGATCGTCTGCCAATGCTGATACCGAGCCAGAGTTCAAATCTGTGTTTGCCAAGTTGAAAAGAACCCAGACACAGAATTATGTGGCGCCAGATGAGTTGAAGGGCAACATCATGAAAGGCAAAGCCGCTCTCAGCGTAACAGGCGGTCCGCAGAAGCCGAAAAAAGTCGACGAATTTAAGGAGAGCATACTGCAGCAGAAGGAGGCAATGAAAGTTGCTGGCGGCTCAATCCACAAGCGAACCGAGTCTACGTCAGAGCGCACCTCTGCCGATAAGTCTGAGCCTGCTCTGCCAGAGGCATTGGCACGTCGAAAGACTTTGCACAAGACCAGTGTCTCACGACCCAAAAGTGACGAGAAGCCCGTCACAGATCTCAAGGCACCTACAGCCATTCCGGCCATTTCCACTAAGCCACAAAAGCCTGACAATTTGAAAGCCAGATCGACAGTGCCAGTAGGTCAGCCGTCTGCTAGTCTTTCCGACACTTCACTCAAGCACAAGGAACCTGAAGAAAAATCGGTGACGGCGGCCCAGTCACCACCTTCAGATCAGGATCAGCTGGTTTCACTCAGCAGACGGCCCATCAAGGCCGATGTTCTCGGGACGGTCTCGGTGAGTGAGAGTCCAAAGCCTCCTGAGAACAGCACTCTCGCCGCCCGTCTGAATCCAGCCCTGGCCGGCTTGCTGTCACGTGGTAATGGCCCACGGCCGGCACAGGGGCCTTCCTCCACCGCTCCCTTGTCTAACACTGTTCGCGAAGGCTTTCTAGATGAGCATGGAGAAGCGGGCGGCAGCGGTGGTTCGCTGACGCATATGACCAAAGGAAGAGCAAAGGGGCCGAAAAGAAGGCTTCCCAAAGCTGAATCGCAGAAGCCTTCGAGCGTGGCCGATCCAAAAGCAAAGTCTATATCCGTTGCGCCGAAAGGAGCCTCAAGTCCACCATCACGATCTCCAACTTCTGGACAGGCCGCACTAGGACAAGACCAGCCTCCATCTGTTTCTCGTCCTCAGCATATGCCCATATTTAAGCAAACTTTATCGCAGTCTAAGCCCACCCATTCACTCTCGGTCAATGTGCCGGACATTGAAAGGGAATGGAAGGCGCCAGCCGTTGCAACCGAACCGGATGCGCCAAAAATCAAGCCGATGGTGGCCGCAAAATCACCCGAACTTCGCAAGGTGTCAGGTCAAGCCGGCCCACCCAAATCCACTGAGGATCAGCCGCCAGCAAAGGGGAGTGCGCAAAAGAGCTTTGAAATCGCGTCCGACCATGCGACCACTTCAAATGCTCCCCATGCGGTCGAAAAGACCGAGAGCCCTGTCACTCGTGTCCCATACACTCCAAAACCATTGACCCCGAGCAAGTCAAAGGTTAATGCCGCCATGCCCTCCAAACCGCCGGGAGATGAAGCCGCTCGATCTGTCACCGATAAACCAATGGCGAAGGTCAGTGGACTGGGTCTCAAATTCAATACCATCCCAAAGGCCACCATAGCTCCACCAGAGCTGACGCCACCACCCGAGGGTGAGAAGAAGCTGGGGAAGCTGGCCAAGTTTGCTGCATCTCCTGATAGAGCCAGGCCAAATAGCCCGGGAAACAACCTGAAAGCGGATCTCGAGGGTTTCTTTGGCGGCCTACCCCACCCTGGCGATAAGGCAGACTTTGACACTCAGGCCTTCCTCGTCTCGCAGGAGGACGAGCCCGACAAGATCAAGACGATCAGTAAACAGATCTGGGAAGTCACAGGAGATGGCAAGCGGTCCCCAATGCCACCACAACAAGAACACATCCTTTTCGAAGAGTCGATGTATCTCTGCGTGCATTCGTTTGAGGCACCGAACGGGTCGAAATCCTCGGAAGTGTATCTCTGGTGTGGCGATGAAGTCCCCGAAGCCGCCATCGAGGACGCCCAACTCTTTTGCAGGAAAATTGCTCGAGAGAACAGCGCCAAACTGGAGGTGGTCAAGCAAGGTCAAGAAAGCTCAAGATTCTTCCAGGCACTGGGTGGTATCGTCATTACCCGCCGAAGCAAGTCTTCCGCGCTGTACATGCTCTGCGGTCGCCGATATCTTGGGCACGTCGCCTTCGACGAAGTCGATCTTTGTCCTTCCAATCTGTGTTCCGGATTCCCATTCCTCATCTCGGCCAAGTTCGGCAAGTTATATTTGTGGAAGGGCCGTGGAAGCGATGCCGAGGAAGTGGGATGTGCCAGACTCATTGGTATGGATCTCGGTCTTACCGGCGAGATCGAAGAGGTCACGGAAGGCGACGAACCAGCCACATTCTGGGAGTCATTCCCGTCGTCACGACAGGACAAGCACTGGTCGGAGCAATGGCGCAACAGACACAAACACAATGGCTATCCTTGCCGGCTCTACCGCGTGGAGCACGACCGGCCCAAATCCTCAAGCGGATTTTGGGGTCTCCGCCCCTCGTCACCGCCCAAACAGCCCAACAAAGGACTCGTCGAAGAGATCAGGCCGTTCAGCCAGAAGGACCTCGACGCCAGTCACATCTACATCTTGGACGCATTCGCGGAGGTTTACGTGTAAGTCAGCCCCCAGGACTCTGCATACCTGACCTCTCATTCTCGTCTTCCATTGCTAACAAACATCCATCAGCTTCGTCGGCAGCTCCGCCTCATCCAAGCACGGCGAGTTTGTCACCGCGCTTCAAGTGGCGCAGGAGATTGCGCTGCTCACGCCTTCGGTCCAGGACAGATCCTTGCTTCCGACGTGTTACGTCGTGCTCGGCGACCCACCCGCTGATTTCAAAGCCATGTTCAGAAAGTGGAAGCCTCAGCCCCTGGCACAGCAGTCACTCTGTGTCAGGGTTGAGGATGTTTTGAAAGAGGTCGGATTGGTGTTGTGATTGCGCCACAGGGTATTGGGAGGATTTTGTTCATTTTGCCCTGTTTCACACATTTTACGGGTTAGATTCGATAAGGCTGCGCACGAAGGCATGAGGGAGATGGCATTCGAGATCTCAAAGCGGTCTTCATCGGCATGTTTCATGAACCAAGTCAAAAGCATACAGATGCGTGAGTGGAAACAGCACCATTCCATAACAACGGACATGGCAATACTTTTAAGAATCGACTTTACCTCTCGCGTTCAGAGCGTTAATCGCGTGAAGAAAATCCTCACATGGTCCAGATATTTATGTCTACATCTGGTGCTCGTCTCCGACAACGCCAATGTCCCTGGCCCCGGCTGAGAGGATGATTAATCGCTGACAGCGTGTAAAGGCAGACCAAGTGATCATGGACCAATCAAACAAAGCTTACGTAATAAGCCGCGGCAGTAGCCCGCTTTTTTTGATGTCCTGTCTGAAGATGTTGGCTTCCTCAACTGGCGGCGCGCAATCGCTTTAGGATGCATTAGGCGGCGGTGATACCACTGTCTGGTTGTATACTTCAAACATGGGTTGGACAGCTCCCAATCTTCCCAAGATGAGCCCGAACGTCTCAGGGTTTGGGCCAACGACGGTCACCTTAGAGGCCAACGTCGATCAAGAGCTCGCTCGACTAGACCCATCTGTGCCATTCAAGCCCAAAGCTCACTATCTCCATCACACATGGGCCCAGACATTCTTCTCCCGCCCGGAGCTGTACTTCCAACCGGAGTCGATTGCTGAGCTCCAAAAAATTGTCACCCTCGCTCGGCGGTGTCGCAAACGCGTCTGCCTGACAGGCTCTGGACACTCTCCATCGGACTTGACCTGCACTTCTTCATGGCTCATCAACCTCGATCACCTCGACCGGATCCTTGAGCTCAACGCCGACAACCAACCAGGCCTGGTCCATTTTCAAGCGGGTATCTCTCTCCACAACCTCAACCTCGAGCTGGCCAAGCATGGCCTCACTCTCCGTAACCTCGGTTCCATCGACGCCCAGTCAGTGGCCGGCGTCATCTCGACAGGCACTCATGGCTCTTCGCTCCAATATGGACTGATCTCCCAATCCATCACCTCGCTCACGATCCTCCTTTCGAATTCCCAGCTCGTCACCTGCTCCGCTGTCAAAAATCCCGACCTCTTCCGCGCCGGCCTTCTCTCTCTTGGCTCTCTGGGTATCATCGTCGAGATCACGCTGCAAGCAGCTCCAGACTTCAATATCTCCTGGTCTCAATCTCTCCACCCGCTCTCGACCGTTCTCTCAACCTGGTCCGGCCCGCTTTGGACGACGCACGAGTTCACTCGGGTCTGGTGGTTGCCCTACCTCCAGCGTGCGGTCATCTGGCGAGCCGATCGGACAAGCGAGCCGATCCGTCCACCACAGACAGGTTTCTACGGCGGTAAGCTCGGCTACTACCTCTATCACAACCTCCTGGCGCTCTCGAACTATACCCCGCGCATCCTGCCGTGGATCGAATGGTTCGTCTTCGGCATGCAGTACGGCTTCAAACCCGGCGCCGTCACGACGACCGCCATTCAGCCCGCGCGCGAAGGTCTCCTCATGGACTGTCTGTACAGCCAGTTCGTCGACGAGTGGGCCATTCCTCTGGACAAAGGTCCCGAAGCCATCACCCGGCTGTCGGCGTGGATCCACCACGATGAGAAAGCGGCCCGGATCCCGTTCAGCTCCAAGGGAGTCTGGGTCCACTGCCCGATTGAGGTCCGAGTGGGCGATACCGTCGAAAAGAACAACATCTGCGCTGTCCGGCCGTTCCTCGACCCGACGGTACGTGACGGCCCCACGCTATACCTCAACGCCACGCTGTATCGCCCTTACGGCCGCGACCCGCCCTGCCACGAACGCTACTACGAGGCTTTCGAGTGGTTAATGCGCGACCTCGGCGGGAGACCGCACTGGGCCAAGAACTTTGCCTACCGCGGCCAGGCTGAGATCAGTGCCCTGTACGGCGAAGACATGGACAAGTTCATGCAGGTGCGCAACGACGTCGATCCGGACGGCATGTTCTTGGGCGAATGGCATCGAAGGTATCTGCCCCTCGCCCCGTTGAGCGCACAGAGCATGGTAGAGGGCGAGGTCAAGCGGAGCCGCTTGGGCAAGGGATACGGCGATGGCCTGCTATGGGAAGGCCAGCCGGTCGTGAAAGATGCGTTGGAGGATTACGTTGAAGAGGATGATGGAGGGGATGAGAAGCTCATCAAGATCGGTGACAGTGTGGTGGATGTCGGAGGACATGGAAGCGGAGGAACGCCGAGTCCGCCCATGACCAGCACGAGCGAGGAGAGCTTTGACTACATGGCGAGGGGTGAGGCGAGTGTGTACACAGAGAAGCATGACGGATGAGGAGACGACAAAAAGGTCAGAGGGATGGTTGCACAGTGTTATGATGAAGGCTTGTGCTGTGTTCGTCCGTCAATGAATTCTGGTTTGCCGTCAATGCTACTTGATGCTTGGTTAGGACGCCATCAGTTTCTCCACCGGTTGGCCGCTGTAGGGCATCTCCCTGATGTCCATATGCTGAAGCTCCGCACTTGGTGGCGTCGCTCAGACAACAAGTCAGATGAGTTTTCTCACTTGTGAGCAACAATCCGCATGTGAAACCCAGCCACAGCAATCCTGGTTCTCTTCTGGTTCTTGATTCATGTTCAATGATCAAAGCTGGGACGAAGATAGAGCAGCTTCTCAACGTTCCTCCACTCTTAGATTTCTCGGCGTGATTGTGCTCTCAATCGTTTCGGCCATGCCATGTTCGACCTTTCTGTGCAGGGAGAAGTTCAGTTGGTTCGTAATCCACATTTCTAGACCATATTTCGATCTTCAACACCTTCACTTGGTTGAAGATGGAACTCGAAAAGTGCCTTGCGGCGAAAAGGAGACGCCTCCGGCAGCTGCAGCGACGGCACAAAATATCAAGGTGCTCCGACCAAAGTCATTTTGCAGATCTGGGACATCCATCTCGGTAATTTTTAAATCTCATTGCGCCGTGCCTGTTTCCGTCTGACCACCTGGCTGGCTAGTTCCTCTTTGACCAGGGGAGTGGTCAGTGGCCGTCTCCCATCCGGGAACGTTTTCGAACCCTCTGAGAGACACAAGGGGATAAAAAAGAAAGTGAAGAACCCGTCAACAAAGCCCTGTACGCCTGCACTTCCTGTTGTGCTCTCGCTCCATCCACACGACCGCTCACTCCAAGTCTTCCGCGGCAACGTCATCCAGGTTTTGATCATCATCGTCGTCAATGTCATGAAACATTTCACCTTGAACATCGGATCTGGCACCCATGATGGTGGAGGTGTCGGTCTCATCGAACTTTACTCCATCATCACCGTCTCCAACCCCATGGACATCCCAGAGAGCACTCCGCTTCCCTCTTTCCTCCTGCGACGACATCTTGAGGTCTAGAATCTGCTCGTAGATCTCATCCTGTCGCATAAATTCGCCCTCGCTCGCCGAGTCCACGTCGCTCAAGCTCTTCACGGTTTGCGTTCCGTCTGTCGCATACTTGCTCGCCTTTGCAACCGTACTCACGGCCTCACTCGCGATGTCCTCGAAGCCCGAATCCGACTCGGACACACTTGGTTCGCTGTCCCCGATGCTGCCGATACCACGCTTGCCACCACGAAAACCACCCACCTCGAGATTCGGCACGTTGGCCTCATCAAAGACCCCGCCGCTGCCGTCGTCGCATCCGCCAGCCCACAGTGGTAAGTACTTCCATTCATCGTCCGTGAGACACATCAGGACATCGAACAGGTTGGTGGGCACCAGGTCGACGCCGTGAAACAGATGTGGCGGGTATAGAATCTGGTCACACTTCTTTGCGAGTGCCTCCGAAAATTCATACAGCATTTTTGACGCATTAATGAACGGGCGATACTTCCCAGTCGCTGGCATTCGGTCTGGACCTTGTCCGTCAGACGTTTGGGAGACCCCAATGCACCTTTCGTCGATGATCGGTCCAGGTCTATCTTCCACAGGTGGCATGGTGACTTGGGTAGGACCTGCGTCACTCGCGTGGTTATCAGACCACTCTCCAGTTCTGTCCCGGTCGAGAGGCGATGTCATTCTGACGTCCCCCGACGAGTCCGCATCTTCCGGCTGGGACATGCTCGTACTCTGCCGCACAAAGTTGGTTACGGCTCGAAGGAAAGGTTGTCTGGTGGCCGTAGGCTGTGCAGCTTGGAGCCTCGAATTTGCATCTGGAAGTGGTGCGACCAGCTCTTCTCCTGTGGACTGAGTATTCACTAAAGATAAGTATGCGCTAGCAGGGTTTGTCGCCGTCACCTCCCATGGTGTGCCATGTTCAACATTCTCGTCAACTGCATTGGCAAGCGCCGTATCAGGTGACAGGCTCTGTGGAGAGACTTCGTTCGCATAGATGTGGTCAAGGTTGATGAAATCTTGGAATACGGAATCGGGACCAGATGGCCCGTCCGCAGTAGAAGTGTATGGTGAATCTTGTCCAGCTCCAAGAGTCTTTCGCCGCTTTTCCCAGTTTGCCGAGGGTGGTAACTCACTTGGGGCACGTTTCGGACTCGAGATTTCTAAACAGCTAAATGGTATATTCTCGGGAGAGTCGACACTTCTCTTGCGTCCTGGACTTTCAGGAACGACAGGATTGAGGGGAGTCGAGTTGTGCATCATCCATTCTTGATGACGGTCGGCGAATCTCTCTGAGAGTGGATCGACCTTTGCTCGATCCTTCGGGCTCATTCGAGTCAAGATCATCCCAGTGGCGGAGTCAAGAGTAAGGTGTAGTCCAGCTCGCCTCGTTCCATTGACGGCATTGACAGCTTGTATCACCGCGGTTCTCTTGATCAATCGAATTCCATTGCCTGGATCGTCATTGTACGCGTTTGCAACACCATCCTCAAAATGGATCCGTTGCAAAGCGATCCACGACGTGCGAGTAAACAGGCGCATGGGATGTGGAAGCTTGTTGTAGACATCTTCGAACCGTGCATTTGTTCCCGGTCGGAATGGCTGAGTCTGATCAGGCCGCTCATCAAGATCATCAAACGGCCGTCCCACTGACTGGTATAGGATGCAGAAAATTCTCCCTCGCACGTATTCTTCGATGGTGCGTTGGGCCGTGCTGAGCAGTTGTTGTTCCTTAGCTCCAACCCCCTCGGCGTTGTGCAGTTTCGCGTACTCCCCGCTGTCTGTCAGCCACGTCATGTCCCCGACGATTCCGTCAAAGTACTTTCGAACCCGGCGGACGAGGGAGGAAGCCGCGTGGTCGATTCGATTTCGTTCATCATCGTCTAGTGACTCAAGCTTACGACCATGAATTGACGTCTCGGAAGGTGATAAGACCGGTCCGTTCATTTCATTGGAAACATCCAACAGTGCCTTCTCGCCGACCAGGATCGAAAAGGCGTCTTTGACCAGGTCCGGGCCCTGGATGCCCAGCCCCATTCTGTACGCCACTTCGGGGTTGGATTGGATAAAATTCGCATTTCCATCCGTGTAGAGCCACCGGGTGATCCAGCTGCTGACAGTCTCGTGCTTTGCGCAATCAAAATATTTGGCGATTGCAAAATAATTCCAGACCTTTGGCGCCGAATCCAGTCTCGGATCGTTGCCTTGTATGGCTTGGAGGAGCCGCTCGATCGCAGACCGATGCCGGATGGGAGAGTAGTCGAGTCCAATCGTGTTCCGCATGCTTGACCGCTCAGGTTTCGGAGATGTCTTTGCGGACGTGGTGGCTTTGGTGGCATCTGGAGCATTTCCTGCGGGCACCTCCTTTCGCTTCGAATCAGAGTGTGCTGTCGGTGTCCAGGGCTTGACGTTGAATTCATCTGTCCCGAGAACAGTCACAGGATCAAGGCCATACTTGTCGGCAGCAAGATGCCACGTCAGCACACCGCGCGTGCATGTCAGATCAGTGACGAGGACGACGGCTTCGTCCTCCTGCTCTGGTGGGCGTAGGTCCAGATAGTATTTGCAATCGCTGAGAACCGGGAACCCCACTGCTTTGAAAACATTCAGTGTGTGGAGCCTCTTCCCCGCCCGGAGCGACATGGGACCCAAGAATTTGTTGAACTTGACCGAGTCCAGCAGTTTGAGCTGGGAGCTCCTCATCCGATGGACCTTTTCAAAGTGCTTCTTGACGTGGGCATACTCGGTCGAATCCTGGCCTGGTAATTTCGGTGGCGGACCGATATAGACCAACGTATCGCCCCGAGGATCATCCAGTGGTGTAAACTCGTTGCTGAGGCGAAGGAAGAGACTTTCCAGATTCTCCTCGGCCGTGTTTCGCCTGGCCGGCTTCTCCGATATTGGTCCCATTGCGATTGAGGCTCCCGCTTCGACGTCATGTTCAGGGGGTGGCAGGGCTTGTCCTCGCAGTGACAGCTCAATCGCCTGGGAGATTTCCTGATCCTCTAATGTCGTGGCTCCAACTGTGAAGTCATGGTGTCTTGCTTCGTTGCCATTTTGGACATCGGGCAGTGCCATCTGCATTAGCTGTGTTTGTGAAGAGGGTGCCGCTCCTCCCACAGTCCAATCGCCATCCTCATTCCTTCGCAAGGTCCCGGGATCTGCCAGCTGACTGGTTCCACTATCGGGACGGAAAAGAGGAGCACACCCGGACACGGCTGACTTGGAAGAGGTGATGGTGGTTTCATTAGCTCCAAGGGGATCAGACATGTCCTGAAATATTCGACTGTCGCCCACGTCAAATTCTTCTGGTACCGCATCACCATCACCAGCGGGGGGTCTGGGAAATTCGTAGTCAGTCCCCATGCCTATGGCACAAACGCAGAATGTATCGTTGATGTGAAAGCGTCTGGACAATAGAGGACTGACGTTGGTGTACGGGCTTATATGAAATAATCGAATTTGAACGGTAGCGTCTTGACTGCTGGCTTCTGCAGCCTAAAAAAGACTGCGGCAAACAAGCTCAATCCACACTGTCACCAAGTCCCGACGATCTGGGGGGACCTGGAGGGAGTCAATTAAATTAGACAGACATTGTGGCTGCGACGGAGGGGCTTCATTGAAGGGAATGGAGGGGTCTGGCTGGTGAGGCTGTGAACGAGAGGTCATGATGGGTGCCTTGGTCTAGCGCAGCACAGAATGGGGGCCGCCAATGAGACCCGCAGACCAGATGACTGAACGACCCATCCATCCCTCCATCTGACCGCGTTCATTGGGGCTCATAGCACAGACATCGTGGCAGAGGATGCGGCTCAGGCGGACGATGCTCCCGCCATCCTGGGCGAGTCATGGTAACGTGGCACCTACGAGGCGTAGGCTGGAGAGCGAAAGTGTGATCATTTGCTTGCATATGGCCATGGGTTCAGGATCGCGCTCCATCCCTCATTCACCGCGGCTTGGTGCTGGTTCGAGTCAACAAAGCGGAGAATATTAGCCATGGCAAAGTGACATGTCGAGCCAAGACATCATCACCAATGGCTCCCTGCAGCCACAAAGTTTGGCATTGAGTACATTGCTCACAGAAGGAATGACGAGGTATGGTGTGCTCAAAGAGCATAATCCCCGCCAATTTTACACCTCCCATCCAATTTACAGCGTCCATCAGGGCACGCCTTAACCGATACGCCGCTTGCCAGTACAGAACCCGGTATGCTCATCCAACACACTTGCCCCATGCCGGCAGGCCACAGCCGAAGCCAACAAAGAGATATATCAGGAATATAACCACAACCACGAGGAGAACCATCAACCGCACGTTCTTCCACCACATCTGCCTCCTCAGTCCTCGACTCCGGACGCGAAAGTCCCTTGCGCTTCCTCCCAATCGGTCCGTCTTGTCCACCAGCAAATCGATCCTCTCGCCTCTTTCGAGCACTCGGTCGATGTTTTCGGTCATGATGTCTTTGACGCTGTCGATCTCCTTCCGGGCATTCGTGAGCGCATCGCTCGGCGGCTCGGTGTTGTACTGTTGCAGCATCGCCTTGAGAGTGCTGTTGAATGCAGCAGTGCCATAGGCCGGTAGGGATTGAAAATCTGTGCTTTCCGGCTTGTATTGTGCCAGGAACTTCTTCTTGAGCTCTAACAAGAACGCAAACGGGATCCTCCGACCCAGCTCGGTATGCGCCACCACGAGATACGTCAAAGCAGCATGGCTAGAGAGCTGCTCTTCCGAACTGTTAGAGGACGAAGAAGGCGAATCAGCGATGTAGTGTACGAATAGTCGGTCATGCGTATAGGTGAGCTTTGCCGGTGTCGCGTGAGAGATCTTGGGTAGGATGACCGAGGCCAGCGAGGATGCCGAGGACGACGAAGTCCCCGGCGAAGTGTGCTCTGTCAAGATCGTCGTCCCATGGGCTATGCAAGCGCTGGATGACGATTAGTATACGCATATTGCGGACGTGGTTGTCGGCTTGGACGTACTAGAGTAGCTGAGTCGATTGTCCACCGTTCGCCATGTTAACGGGCCAAGACAGACTATACGACCAGGGCGCAGGACCGAGTCAAAACGTCCGATTGTCTAGATCAGCTTAATGGTGGGTGTGTAGGAGCTTTAGATATTTGGTGCAAAGAGAGCGGCGACAGTTCCAGAGGCGCCTGTTGCGTCACGTCCCGGCCGCCAAGATCTGGGAATCTGCAGCCAGCCACCGTCTTCTTTCCTCCCTTCATCTTTCCTCCCTTCTTTCCTACCTTCTTCTTTTGATCTCCAAGCAGTAATTTGAGTTTCTCGGCCGTTATCACGGTATCTGGATGCTTGGCCTAGTACTCTCTCTCTTCCTTCTAACGCCTGTCGAGACATCCTCTCCGCCTCTTGATACTTTCCTCGGTTGTGAAGCACCGATGCCAGGTCGTCGATGGTCGCCAAGGTATCTGGATACTGGCCCCAGGATGCTCTCTCTTGCTTTCAGCACCGATCGACCCATCATCTCTGCCTCTTGATCCTTCCCTCGGTCGAGAAGCACCGATATCAGGTCATCCATGGTTGCCAAGGTATCTGGATGCCAAGCCCCAGGACACTCCTTCCTGCTAGTGCCCATCGATGCATCCTCTCTATCTCCTGATACTTCTCTTGATCGTAAAGCACCAATGCCAGGCTGTCAACGGTTGCCAAGGTATCTGGATGCTGGGTTCCCAAGACACTCTCTCCCTTCCAGTGCCCGCCGATACATCCTCTCTGCCTCCTGATACTTCTCTTAATCGCGGAGCACCGACGCCAGGCCGTCCACGGCCGCCAAGGTATCTGGATGCTGGGTTCCCAAGAAACTCTCTCTTCCTGCCAGTGCCGCCGATCCATCTTCTCTGCCTCTTGATATTTCTCTTGATCGCGGAGCACCGATGCCAGGTCGTCAACGGTCGCCGAGGTATCTGGATGCTGGGTTCCCAAGACACTCTCTCCTCTTTTCAGTGCCCGCCGATACATCGTCTCTGCCTCCTGATACTTTTCTTGATCGCGAAACACCGATGCCAGGCCGTCAATCGTCGCCCAGGTATCTGGATGCTGGGTTCCCAGGGCACACTCTTCCTTCCAGTGCCCGCCGATACATCGTCTCTGCCTCCTGATACTTCTCTTGATCGTGAAGCACCGATGCCAGATCGTCAACGGTCGATATCGTATCCAGATGCTCTTCTCCCAGTACCGTCTCACTTCCTCGCAATGCCCATCGGTACATACCCTCTGCTTCGTGATACTCCTCTTGATCGTGAAACGGACATCCTGAATGGTGAAGGGTCATCAAGATGTTCACGTGCTCATCCTTTGGTGTACTCTTTTTCTCTGCGCTCGTTGGTACACTCTCTCCGCCTCATCATACTTGCCCTGGTGTAGAAGTTTCGATATCGAATCGTTGATGCTCGTCTGTGGCTCTTCTCTGGGTGGCTCTTGATTCTCGATGGGAGATGTGCTGGAAATTTGGCTTGGTGAGACGACCTGCAAAAGATCTTTGGCATACGCCGCCGCCGTTGCCGCCGCGTACTCCTGCCACCGTTTATTCTTGTGAGAATCTGCCCTACTACGCCACATACCAGGTGCCCGGCGACCAGACGTTCTTTGACGCATTGACATCAACATCAAAGACCTGGCCGAGGCGGAACGCGGCGCCCACATGATTCAGGGCTCCCTGTCCCTGGATGACGAACGTGAGGACGACTGTACCGTGATCCTGCCCGGCACACGAGTGATGACTGGCTTGGAGTTCAGAAAAGGAGGACATTTCCATTGATTGTTCTCGCAGAATTGGTCTAATGACAGGTCCTCTAGGCTTAAAATATTTGCAGCAAACGGCAGCCTGAACGGCAGATAACTTCCTATTTCCCCTAGACCGGGATCCGACTGGACGTCAATCAAGACAACAGGATCTGGCTGGGCGTGAATTCAGCCACAGCATCACAAAAGCTTCCTCTGTGCTCAAGCTGGTCGAACGGGGGAGCAAGCGCTTACCGTGTCAAAACACAGAGGACCGTCTTCGTCGGTGACGACCATTCTGGTCGCCCAGCTGTCTGGCGCTGACTGCCAGCGGCCTGGCTCCGGCAATCAGTACCTTGCCCGGCTGTCCATATTCCGCCGAGTGCACCCCCTTTCCAGTGCTCTCGAGCCTTGACCCAGAACTTCTCGATACAGCACATGCTTGTTGTCATTTCTACCCCCTCTCACAACGCGGAACGCCCCAGATCAGGTTATTCGAGTATCTCTCCGGCCAGGTTGCGATCAATGATCATGGCCGGTTGGGTCCGGCGGCGACTGATCCCCTGGATGAAATCGTGCTGACCGAAGGCGAGGGATGAGCGGTGGTCGGGAATTACTCCTGCTGGTGGCGAACGGGCTAGTCTCACCTGGCTGTCGCTGCCGGTGGTCGTATCCTACATGACAATATCTGTGAGCTAATCTATCATGGTGGTTGGTTTTTTTGTGGGAAAGTGTCGGCTTACTGCTCATATCGGCGCCTGTTGGCGCTCAGCAGATAGCGAGGACAGTATCCCTAAGGCCTGCTACATGAGCACCATCATGAATGCCTTGCCAGGGCCTTTTTCTTCCCTTCAAGTATTCATAACATGATGGCTGCTGTGGGCTACACTGTGTCTGACTTTGATCAAACGACTTTAGGAAATGGTGATGTCCTCGCTGTACAGCCGGCCTTGTTAATTCAATCTCTTCAACGACACGTGAATCTACACGAGAATGAAGCTCGGAGGTTCCTACACCGCTCAACGTCGACAGCCGAGGACCATCTCCATGGAATCGCAGTCAAGCAGAGAAGGAGTTAGAGTTGAGACAGGGATTCCATGTCCAGTGGACGTGAGATGAACTTTCCACCAGTAAACACGACATCCGGTTTCTCCGCAAGGGGCTGAATGACTGGATCGTTGTTCTCGTGACTGTTGGCCAGATTTCTACCCCATCTGCCGACAGCTCTAATGATAGTCAATACTGGATTCCTCTCTGAAGCCGATATCCCAGAGGATAAATCCTGTAACATCTTTGTTGGGCGCTCCAAGAATTCCCTTTTGGTGGGAATATCAGACTTTGCATATTGTAGCCCTGTCCTGACAATCTCTGCAAGCCCTTCCGGTCCTGTCGTACTGTCTTGTGTCAATCTGCCCGGGTCAAACGCTATTTCCTCCTGCCTCATTACCCGTGAAACAGCCTGGCCAGAGAGGTACAACAGCTCCAGCAACTGCAAGGGACGCCACGCCCAGGCCATCCACCCCAGCCAAGCATGTTCGGCGCGTGGGATGACCACCTCCTGAAGGATTCTGATAACAGGTTATGATGAAGAGGGGGGGAAGCCATAGGCCCTAGCCCGGATGCTGAGTGCTGGCTGGGAGTACCTTCCCCGTGGAGCGGCTACAGCAGGGCGATGAGATCCTCTTGAGCCGGATTCAGAGGTCTAGGGCATGACTCCTGTCGAACAAGGTATGACTCTCCTGCCGCAATGTCTTGCCTTCTGTCTACGTTCAGGGCCTGTGACAGCCGAGACTGCCGCTGCTTCAAGGAGTGAATATGATCAGTTGATCGATTTGCCTTTATCCCGGCGCCAGTGGATCATGCTGGATGATCGGCATCAGTGTGGAGAAGACTAGAGCCTGAGACCCTTTCCCTACGGCATGATTTTATGTCGAAATATTGTGAAGCCGAGGACCTTTGACGACAGCAGAGGGAGAAAAGAGGTGCGTTCTCCCTCCAAGGCCCGCTGATTCAATCCGGCCGTTCCAGCAGATGAGCTTGGCCCGGCGGCCTGGCTCAACGGTTTACCAGGTATGGAATGAGAGATGATCCTGGATCGGTCAGGAGCTGGATGATAAATCCGAACTTCCCCTGACCAGGAACCGGCCGATCTGACTGTGAGTCACCTGTGGCCCAGCCTGGCCTCCAGTCGTTACGACTCTTTCTCCCTGTCCCCGGTCGAGTGGGCTGGAGAAAGCCTCTTTGTCGGGCCTCCAATGGGCACGGCATGAATTTCTGTCTCTGCCCTCGGGAGCAGAGCAGCCCGGAGAACTAGTGGTACTGCTGCCGCCCCACACAGCCTAGTTGGCCGGCCGGCAGTAGTGAACTGAGAGACTGACGCCGATCAACAGGGAACGAACCCAGGGAACGAGCCCAGGGAACGAGCCCAGGGAACGAACCCAATCCAACGCTCGTCCGGAGAACGCTGTGCACGATCGGCAATAGGGACTCGTTGTGAGACAATCTAGCATGGCAGCTCGTTGTAACTGACTCGTGCAACCGCCAAGCTCCCGTCCTGGGTATCGCCCGATTGTCTCGGTTGAAGCCGGAACGGATGATGGCTGACATGAGCAGGCCACGGCCCAGCAAGCAGGCAAATGTCTGTCAGCCTCTCTCCTGTGGATATTGTGACAATATTGACGGTATGGCGATCAGGACTGGGATCACCGGCTGGCCTCTTTTTGGTGCATGAGGACAATAGGCCTCGGCAAATAACCTGCAGTGTGAACCTCCCTGTTGGAGGATGTCCACCTCATTCGGAAACTCACCCCTGCGGCTTGGATATACTCGCCGGATCGTTAGAATTCTGTCATCTTCATTACTTCAGCGAACCGCATGACAAAACTTCAACTGACCGCGATTATCTTGGATTTCAACTTCCACCGAACAGTGGAGATCTGCCATCCGATGCTGAGACTCTTACCCTTTTGGTGCCGATGACAAGCAGAAATATCACATGATGGCGTAAGGTGTCGAAGACGGACGTCAGTGTTCATGATTACGACATGCGATCAAGACACCGGCCGGGGTAGCCTGTGCTACGGAGAATTCTGATGAATCGAGGCCCGTCGTGGTAGGGCTGGGGATGGGATCAACACGCTCACCAGAGAGAGCATTCTAGCGGAAGATCATCGCACTAAGGCGCTGCTATCACGACCACAATAGGCCAGACCAGCAGACCTGCGACAGTAAGTGTCACAGCGTGTTTCAGGGTGCTCAACTTGTTTATATCATTCCGCCCGCACCTTGACGATCAGAGCAAGCGCGGAGGCTTGCCGTTCGCCAAGTTGTTAGCTCGGAGAAGTTCACTCGACCTGACTTCCCTCCGTTGACACATTTCATGCAGAAACGAGGTCTAAAGAGGTGGGGATTCGCGGATCAGGATCGACCGGCTCCTCTAGGATATGGACCAAGGATTGCTGCTTTGGTCGCGCCTTGACAGCTGGGTCTGCTCAAGTAACCCATGGGTTACTGCTAGGCCAGGTCCATTCTGGTAGAGCTCCTTTTAGAACAGCTGGAGGCCATCGTATCGTGGTCTGATTGGCGCCAGGATGACCCTAGGAGAAAGAGTGCTCCAACGGCGTGGAGGATGATGATTGACATGGCCGCGGTTGAAGAGGTACGCCCTTGCTTGAGGTACGACAGCCCTGCACTGCTCCTCCAACTTGAACTCACATGGGCATCCTGAAGAATTCCCGGATGTTTTAGTTCAACACGCCGGTCTTTGGGACGGCGGAAGGTAGGCCAAGGGAGACCTGGGTAGCCTTCCCGAACAGGAAGCGCGATCACAGTATCACGGATCAGTGAAGTGGCCTTGGTGATACAGTCTTGGTGTTACCGGTGTTCTTGGTGATATCAACCTTGGTACACGGTGTTCAGGCGAGTGGTCTCCTTGTCTACATAAACTGCGATCACCCCATCGCTTTAACAGTCGTCAATCTCAGTTCTTTACTTGCACCGGTTGCTACCTTTACTCTTGCACAAGGCACCCATCTTGGGTAGCCGAGATACGCGGACCATTGTATTCACCTTCCATTCCACCTTACTGTCCTTCCGGATTCCATTCACCTTACTGTCCTTCCGATTCCATTCATCTTACTGTCCTTCCGATTCCATTCACCTTACTGTCCTTCCAGACTCCATTCTACCCCACTGTCCTCCTTCCAGTGTTCTAGCTATCCTCTCTTCCTGCTGAGCAGACTCCATCATGTCAACCGGCGGCAATTATGCTTTCAACAACTACGACAGGACTTTCGAAACCGCTGGCCCCGGTGCGCCCAACAAGATTCGACCACCCGGTCAGGAAGACACGTTTGAATCTGGAACAAGGCCGCAGGGCGGGGTGTTTCGTCGCACATGGCCCAGATTAAGTGCTGCTTTAGAGTGGCCCCGTCCATGGAATGATCCCCTCGGTGATCCTTCCTCGGTTGAACTCACGCGCTGGAGCACCGATGAGGATGAAGACGAAGCCGTGAGAGCATTGGTTCGACGCTATACTCGCACTTCGTTCGGCGTGGCCAGCAATCCTTTCCAACCCATCCCCGACTCGATCCTGGATCCCGCGTCCGACCAGTTCAACGCCAGAGCTTGGATCCAGGCGTCGGTCCAGCTGCAGCGACAAGACGAGAGTCGATTTCTCACCCGCAGTGCGGGAGTCGCCTTCCGCAACCTGAATGTCTACGGCTACGGCGCAGCCACCGACTACCAAAAAGACGTGGTCAATGTCATCTTCGACGTCCTGGGCTCGGTTCGACAGCTGTTTCGTCCCGACCCGCGCCGGATCGACATTCTCCGTGACTTCGAGGGCCTGGTCCGCGCGGGTGAAATGGTCGTCGTGCTGGGCCCGCCTGGCTCAGGCTGCTCGACCTTTCTCAAGACCATGGCGGGGGAGACGCACGGCTTTGTCGTTGACGACAAGTCGTATATCAATTACCAAGGAATCAGCCTCTCGCAGATGCACAAACACTTCCGTGGCGAGGCTGTCTACTCGGCCGAGCAGGACGTCCACTTTCCACAGTTGACCGTCGGCGACACATTGTACTTTGCCGCCAGTGCCCGATGTCCTCGACACATACCGGGCGGTGTCGGTCGGGCGCAGTATATCACACTCATGCGCGATGTCATCATGGCCACGTTCGGCATTCGTCACACCGTCAATACCAAGGTCGGCAACGATTACATTCGGGGCGTCAGTGGTGGAGAGCGGAAGCGTGTCAGCATCGCCGAAGCCTGCTTGAATGGCTCCCCCGTGCAATGCTGGGACAACAGCACCCGGGGCCTGGACAGCGCCAACGCCATCAAATTCTGCAAGACGCTCCGCAACTCGACCGATATTCTGGACTCGACCGCGATGGTGGCGATTTACCAAGCCCCTCAAAGCGCCTATGACCTGTTTGACAAAGCATTGGTCATCTACGAGGGTCGACAAATTTTCTTTGGCGACAAGGACGCCGCCCGGCAATATTTCATCGACTTGGGATTTGAATGCCCCGACCGACAGACCACCGCCGATTTCCTCACGTCCATGACCAGCCCCGGGGAACGGAGAGCACGGCCAGGATTCGAGCGCAGAGTACCGCGCACCCCTGACGAGTTTGCCGCGGCGTGGAAGGCCAGCCGGGAGCGGCTTGAATTGGTACAGGACATCATGCGGTACGAGAAGGAACATCCCCTCGGCGGAGATGACCTGGAACGCTTCAAGCAGTCGCGGAGATTGCAACAGGCCAAGCATCAACGAGTCCAGTCACCGTATACCCTCTCGTACGTGCAGCAGGTCCGACTCTGCTTGTGGCGTGCCTTCAGGAGACTCGTCGCGGATCCGTCGCTGACCTTGGCCTCTTTTTTTGGCAACAGCATGCTCGCGCTGATCATCGGCTCGGTGTTCTACAACCTCCCCCAGGACACGAACTCGTTCTTCTCGAGAGGGGCCCTCGTGTTCTTTGCCATCCTCATGAGCGGTTTTGGCAGCATCCTCGAAATTTTTACCCTCTACGCTCAACGTCCGGTGGTGGAGAAGCATCAGCGATATGCCTTTTACCATCCGTCTGCCGAAGCGGTGGCGTCCATGCTCATGGACATGCCGTACAAAATCGCCAACGCCATCACCTTGAACCTCGTTCTCTACTTCATGACCAACCTGCGGCGAACCGGGGGGGCCTTCTTTTTCTTCCTGCTCATCTCGTTCTTTCTCAACCTGGTCATGAGTATGTTATTTCGGACCATCGCCTCTCTGTCGAGGACGCTGAGCCAGGCTTTGGCCCCGATCACCATTCTCATCTTGTCTATCGTCATTTACACCGGCTTCGCGATCCCGACCAACTACATGTTGGGGTGGGCGCGGTGGATCAACTACCTCGACCCGGTCGCCTACGGGTTTGAATCACTGATGATTAATGAATTCTCCGGCCGAAACTACCCGTGCGCCAACTTCGTGCCCGCCGGGCCTGGGTATGCCGCGGTCGGCGCGGCGAATCAGGTCTGCATGGCGGTCGGATCTCGAGTCGGGCAGAGCTTTGTGAACGGCGACGACTACATCAATTCGTCCTTCCAGTATTACCGGTCCCACAAGTGGAGGAACCTGGGCATCATGATCGTCTTCCTCCTCTTTTTTACCACCACCTACTTGATCGCCGCCGAGTACGCCGGAGCAAAGAAATCCAAGGGCGAAGTCCTCGTTTTCCGGCGCGGTCACCAACCGGCCGTGCCCAAAATCAGTGATGTCGAGGCCGCCCGAGCAGGGCACGCCGTCCGGACGGAGAAGCGATCGAACCCCGACACGACGATCCATAGGCAGACGGCCATCTTTCAATGGCACAACGTTTGTTATGACATTGAGGTGAAAGGGGGGACGCGGCGGCTGCTGGATCATGTCGATGGCTGGGTCAAGCCGGGTACTCTGACCGCGTTGATGGGCGTCAGTGGCGCCGGCAAGACGACGCTCCTGGACGTGCTGGCCACTCGGGTCACCATGGGCGTCATCACCGGTGAGATGCTGGTCGATGGCAAGCCACGGGATGACTCCTTTCAGCGAAAGACCGGATACGTCCAGCAGCAGGACTTGCACCTGGAAACCTCCACCGTGCGTGAGGCGCTCAACTTCAGCGCATTGCTCCGACAACCCGCCCACGTCCCTCGCCGGGAGCGACTGGCATACGTCGACGAGGTCATCAAGCTGCTCGACATGGAGGAATACGCCGATGCGGTCGTCGGCGTCCACGGTGAAGGCCTCAACGTCGAGCAGCGGAAGCGACTCAGTATTGGAGTCGAATTGGCCGCCAAACCGCAGCTCCTCCTGTTCTTGGACGAACCGACCTCGGGCCTCGACTCACAGACCTCGTGGTTGATTTTGGACCTCCTCGAGAAGCTGAAGAATAACGGACAGGCCATCCTGTGCACCATCCACCAACCGTCGGCGGTGTTGTTCCAGCGATTCGATCGCCTGCTCTTCCTCCTCGGCGGTGGCAAGACGGTCTACTTTGGCCCCATCGGCGAATCTTCCAGAGTTTTGACCAGCTATTTTGAACGCAACGGCGCCCACCCGTGCCCTCCGGATGCCAACCCGGCCGAATGGATGCTCGAAGCCATCGGTGCGGCCCCGGGCTTCCACACCGAGATCGACTGGCATCAGGTCTGGCGAAACTCGCCCGAGCTGCGCGAGGTGCACGCCGAGCTGGACCGAATCAAGCAGGAGCGCGGCAAGCAGTTGCCGCCGCGAGAGGACAAGGCGGCGTATCGAGAGTTTGCCGCCCCATTCCACGAACAGTTATACGAAGTACAGAAGCGGGTATTCGAACAGTTGTGGAGAACGCCGTCCTACATCTACAGCAAGATGTTGCTCTGCGTTATGGCGGTGAGTGCTGCCGTTGGGATCAGGTGTTTGATGCTGACAACTCAGGCGGCTTTTATCGGCTTTTCGTTCTTCAAGGTGCCCAATTCTCAACAAGGTCTCCAAAACCAAATGTTTGGCATCTTCATGATGATGACCATCTTCCTTCAACTCGCTCAGCAAATCATGCCCCTCTTCGTCACTCAGCGGTCTCTGTACGAAGTGCGCGAACGACCGTCCAAGACGTATTCGTGGCAAGCTTTCATGATCTCCAACATTGTCGTGGAACTCCCTTGGGATGGACTGGGCGCTCTCTTGATGTTTCTCTGCTGGTACTACCCCGTCGGCCTGTACCGGAATGCTGAGCCGACGGATGCTGTCCATGAGCGAGGCGCGCTGATGTTCCTCCTTCTCTTGGTCTTTCTGCTGTTCACCTCGACCTTTGCCCACATGGCCATTGCGGGCATCGGCAGCGCAGAGATTGGAGCCATCACCGCCTACATGGCCTTTTTACTCACCATTGTCTTCTGTGGCGTCCTGGCCGGACCAAAGGCGCTGCCGGGGTTCTGGATCTTCATGTACCGGCTCTCGCCGTTCACGTACCTCATCGACGCCATGCTCGCCACAGGGGTCTCGGGCACTCGTGTGGTCTGCGCATCCAACGAGTACCTGCATTTCGATTCGCCCGCCGGCCAGACGTGCGGTCCGTATATGTCCCCGTACATGTCGGTCGCCGGTGGCTACCTGCAGGATCCCAACGCCACCCACTGCAGTTTCTGTCCGATTGCGGACACGAATACCTTCCTTGCCGCCGTCTCCAGTCACCCGCAATACATGTGGCGCAACTTTGGTCTTATGTGGGTGTACATCACCGTTAACATCGCCGGCGCCATTGTGATCTATTGGTTGGCCCGGGTGCCCAAGAAGCCGAGAGCAACGCCGGGTTCCAGCGCGAAAACCACGGCTAACAAACTTTGGGTGAAAAGGGGTATATGGGCAGCTTTGATCGGGCTGGCTGTTATCGAGTTGGCCGTCATAGCGTTTGCTGTTGTCGGGTTGAGTTCTATAATGTAAGAGACATGGCCAGTAGTCACCTCGGTCGGACCGCAACAGTTACCTAGGCTACTGTTGAGGAGTGAGCTAGGGCAATACTTATCTCTCGGAGGATTGGTAGACAGGAGTCGGATTGCAAGCTACTAGAATGTTATTGATTGTTGATCTCACGTAAAGGTCTGAGTTTATAAGGTCTTATGCCGTCTTCAGCTCTTGGTGAGGCTTCCATTATAAGCCTGTCCTTCTGTGGACAGGTAGGAAGAGCAAGCTCTTATCTGTTCTTGGTCTTCGGTCAAGATAACTGGTCATGGACGGTAAACTGGTCGAAGTTGTCAACTGGTAGACTGGTTGACCAGTCTACCGTGAAGCTGAGGGTCAACTGGTCGAGCGGGTTGTCAACTGGCGAAGCTGAGGGTCAACTGGTCGAGCTGGTCAAGGTCAACTGGCCACACTGAGGGTCAACTGGTCGAAGTAGTTGCAGATTTACCTGCGACCGGCAACTGGTCAAACCGGACAACTATTCACGGGTCAACCTGTCGAACGGTAAAGGTTTAATGGTGAAGCATTGAATCAACTGCTCGCTCCAGTGGAGGGTCAACTTGTCCAACTGTCGTCAACCATTCAATCGTCAAGTTTCGAACCAGTGGAACCAACTGTTAGGTCGACTATTCACGGTCAACTGGCCAGGCACCATATTGGGTTGATGGCACTCAGGTCAAGAGTTAACAGCGACCAACTAGTTGACCCTCGACCGGCGGACCAGGTGACCTTTGGCTAAACCACCGTCAACTGAAATATCTCTATTCGCATTATTCATGAGGTAACAGAGGTTTCAGAGTGCAAAGAGGATATATTGACCATTTACAGAGGAACAGATCGGTTTGATGGTAACAAACTTACCAGACTGTTCAGACAATATCAATGGTATAATAATAATAATTTCTATTAGCCTAGTCTACTCGAACTTAATCGGTGTATGTAGGCGTTGCAATATCAATGGTATATTGCTCCCGGCCATCATACGCTAGATACGGCGCTAGCTGAGAGCGTTCAAATGGAGAGCTTGGTCAAGCACTCAATGTGCGTTGGGTCAAGGCCCCAACTCGAGAATACCGGCCTCGGTGACCGGTCTAGGCTCGAGCAGACCTCGATCATTTGGCTGCCGAATGTGAACGAAGCCGGAAGCTGGTCCTGTAATGAACGGCTCTGGAGATTCAATCAATACTCGACTCGTCATCTGGAACAAAAGTTTGGAGCTTTAGAGGTGGCAAAGATGTCTTATTGATTAATCCTTGGTGGATATGGGGCTCGAATTGGGCAGTCTTGATCGTGTGCCCCCAAGGGCTTCTAGTTGCTGCGAAGCTGCGAAACGTTTCGCCCACCTCTGTCTCCAATTCGTGAGTCCTGCATATGCATTACCCCTTGGACGCAATAATATCTGTGCGAAGAGATCCATGTCATGTGCAGGCTTGGTCTATTATATTACACCACCAGTGACTAGAAGAACCGTCAGAAAGAATACACAAGATATACACTCTGCAGCATGCAGCAATCCACAGGGATTGGCTGGGTTTTGACAGAAGTTCAAAAGCCTGCAGTTCCAGTCAAGTTGCCACAATTTGACCAATCCATCATCGTCCGAGACCACCTGGAGACTGGTATTGTTCATTAGGACAGTGGCACCAGAAAACTACCGTACAAAACAGCGTAACAAACCGCCGAAAAGGGGGGTACATCTGCCATCAAGTTGTTTAAGTAGTAAAGTGTTAAGACTGGCTTGGGGCTTGCGGCGCGATGACACAGTCAGCTGGGTTTTTTTTTGGCACAACGTTACGGAAGATAATTGTGCAGATAGATGAGACGAATCCATTGAATATCAATTCCACTTTTGTTGAGCATTCGAAGACTTGTCTCAAGAGTGGAAGGATCCCCCTTCACAGTTCTCAACTGCGACAGTTGCAATTCCAACAATACATTCCCAGGAGCAGATATTGCTCTAGAGTTCACCCTAGGGCTGAATGACAACCGTCTTACCAAACCCGGCCTCTTCGACCGCCAGGTCCCAAGCTTTCTTCCACTGCTCTAGTGGAAAGCGGCCTGTAATTTGCGAGCCGCCTTGTTCGCCGAGCTTCAGCATGCCGTGCTCTACGAGCTTGATGAGATCCGGGATGTCGCTCCTTTCGTACATCCACTTGCCGTAGAGTTTCATTTTCCTTTGCCTGTAGCATGTGGTGTCAGCAGAACAACACTGTAGGTGAAGAGGAATTTCGTCTTAATCATCCTTACATGATCCGGACATGCGGCAGGGCGACATCCTCACGATATCCGCCCATCAGGCTGATGCGAGCGCCGTGTCGTAGCGCCAAGATACATGACTTGATGTGCGTACTGGCATACCCTTGTGGCGGCCCGATGTCGAAGTACGCATCGATCTCACCAAACTTCTTCAGTTCCTCACAATCCGCAGCTATGTCTCCTGTAACCTGAACTGTCTCGAGTCGATCAGGCATGGGAACCTTCTTCTTCAGATTAGCCAACGAGGTCGTGTTACGACCCATGGCGATCACTCGAGCACCCATCGCCAATGCAACCAGAACAGCTGCTCCGCCAAATGAACCGGTGGCGGGTGCCACGATGACGGTCTGACCAGCCTGCAGCTCGATGTCTTTTAGACCGCCGTAGGGAACCAGGAGTGTGGTCAGGAAATTCAAATCCTCGAGCTTGTAGTTCAGTCCTCCCTGTCCCGGATCACCCAACAGACGTCTCTCATTCAGCAGGCTCAGATTCTCCAGAGGCGTCAGACAGTATTCCGCACAGGTCCAGTCGCGATAACCGTCCGTCATCAGTTTTCGCGAACCAGTGCTGAAGCCCTCGTGAATTCCTGCCAGGAAGACATCGGTCTCATCGTCGCGGGAGCGGAGTATGATGTCGATGAAGACCAGATCGCCGGGTCTCAACTTCGTCCCATCCGGTCCGGGCGCGACGACCCGAGCGATGGCAGAGGTCCCGATGATCAAGGGCTTCGGGAGCGAGTTGGGGCGCTTGCCGAGATACATATCCCGGAGATAGTAGAGCACACTTGCGCTGAGGACGCGGACGACGGCGCTGCCGACCGCCGGTTTTGGAGTTGGGACAATCTCTACAGTGGGCTCGCTGGAGGCTGACTTGAGGACCAGGGCCCTCATCGTCTCCGGCAGTTCGATATCGGTCGCCATGGCGAGCGTCAGGGCGCAACGAATATTGACCAGTGTGTTTCGAAAGGATGCGGAAGGCGACCAGAGGGAATGTAAGAGCATCAGGTAGGACAAACCCAGCGGCGATTACGGCTTTAGCAACTACCTCCGGGATAGAGAAGCGATTCAGAAGCAGGATGATCATTATCCATTGATTTATAGGAGCATCAGATCGGACAATCCAGGGGCCATTACGGATTTAGCAACTACCTCCGGGATAGAGAAGCAATTCGAAAGGAGGACAATTATGTTGCTATCTCCGTATAGAACAACGACAGCTCTATACCGCTGAATTCAATCGTGCGGATAGCAAGTATTAGTGCATGACCCTCTCCTCAAGAGCCGGTAGCATTGGATTGAACCTGATTTGCACGACCTGAGTTATCTTCTATGACTTGGACTAGAACCCGCAGACGGATCGCTAATGTACACCGTATCAGCTAGGTCAGAGATGTCGAGGTGGACAAGATGGTAAGCGACTGGAAGAGAATATCCTTAGAAGAGCAGACCAAAAGAGTTTGCTAGACCGGACGGTCATTCAATAAGGCAGATTTACGACCGAATATCCTGTTGGCTTGCCGACCTCTTGCACAGAGCAGGACGAAGGCGAGGGCGTTGAGGCCGCGATTGAAAGGCTCCTCGACGGCAATGAGAAATTCGCTACAAAGGCGAGCGTCGAGGACCAAGTGGACGTCCATGCCGCACAGGCAGCAGGTAAAGAGGACCAGCAGGACCGTCCATATGTGCCATCGCCGCCCGCCAGAAGAGTTGATCAGCACGGCAGGGATCCGAGTCACCGTGCAAGGAAGAGATGATGTCTTTTCTGATGAGATTCGCGGGTTCCTTGAAGAGCATTTATGGACAGAATACCCTTTGGCCCTTGGGCAGGCATTCAGCTTGTGTCAGATTGTGAAAATCAGGAGTCAACTGTCCTTGTATTGATGGAATATCGAGGTCTTTTTATACACACAATTGAGGAGAGAGATACAACAGGCTTAAACACTGTTCCCTGGGCAACCAGTTGGCCTGAAACATAGACTCTCATCATGCTCCTTGTGGAGGCTGACACATATGCTAGATACGTCACCAGCCGAGAGCGTTCAAATGGCGAGCTTGGTCAAGCACTCAAAGTGCGTTGAGTCAAGGTGCCAACTCGAGAATACCGGCCTCGTTGACCAGTCCAGGGTCTAGAAGGCCTCGATCATTTGGCTGCCGAATATGAACGTGTTAGCATCTGTTAAACCCGGGTACTGCTGGCTGCTCCAGCAAAACGCCTCATTTCAGGAATCCTGGAGGAAGTGTCAATCAAGCGTTCTGATTGGCTATGAGACTTGCCGTCGCCAAGACCCTCAATGTCGCAGCCAATCACAGCGCTGGACGGCTGTCTCTTCATTCATTTCTGTGAATGATTCTGCCAAGCACTAGTGGCACATCAGGCACATAAATATCTGCTGCTCAGTCGCAGCCCTCCTCCCTCAGACATTAATCTCATCCATCTCACTCATCCTCATACCTCCATTCTGTCTTGGCGTTGTCTTGGCGTTGTCTTGGCGCCATTTCTTAGTTATCCTGCTCTGCATCACGTGACCATCTCGTCCTCAGGGTCCTGGCTCAGGACCTCATCCTCAGGGTCAACTGGCTCAGGGCATCTCCAGATCAACTGCTCAACAATCACGTGACCAGTCCATACTTTGGTCAACATAGTTGCATCAGTTGAGCAGGAAACCCTTTTCGCAGGCGTCGCTTCGTCTTGGCAAATTTATTACTAACACCCATCATTGGTGGCTCTCTTTCCTCCCTCCTCGATCTATCTGCTCGCCCAGACGTCACCTAACCAAGATTGTGCCACGGCCGGACCGGAGACTTAGAGACCCTTGCAACAGTCTGTCAGATTGTGAAAATCAGGAGTCAACTGTCATGGAATCTGGAGGTCTTTATATACACACAATTCACGAGTGAGATACAACAGGCTGAAACACTATTCCCTCGGCAACCAGTTGACCTGACACACTCATCATGCTCTTTAAGGAGGCTGACACAGTCCCTCTCGCACAACGGGTACCGAATCGTGTACTGGACGAGTACGAAGTGATCAGTCACAACGCTTCCGGCAGTAGGCTCGCTGAAGACTTGGTGAGCTTTCGGATATGTTTTCGGGCCGAAATGCCCCTCGGACCGCTCTCGTGCGGGAACCTTCTTGCGGGTAGACTATCGACTAATCCTAGCAAGCACCTTGATTGCGTCTTCAATTGTGCTCAACACAAGTGTGGAGGACCCGTAAGGCTAACTGGAATGTCCAATCGGTAGTCAGCCCACTCCTGCCAAAAGTTCAGCCTAAGGGGCTCCTCAGGCGCGACCCCGCTCTGGAGACCCCGCTCTGGAGACCCCAGATTCATTACCATTCTCCGTCCTTTCGCGCTCGATACACTCCTTCACACTTGAATCTGTGGCAATGGACTATTATTACCTTCTGCGAACATCCGATGGAGCAACCACGCGCATCTGCTCAACGTCCTGATGCCTCTGCCAGGACAAGGCGTTCCCTTGCTTGCAACTTCTGCAGGATCAAAAAAGTTCGGTGTATGCGTCCATCTCTGGAATTTACCCCAAGCAAATTTGACATTGCACAGGTGATGGAGGAAAGCCGTGTACTTATTGCGTGGATCGGGATGTAACATGCACATGGCCGTCTGCGCGACGGGTCAGAACAAGAGACAGACCAAAAGATCATGACATCTGGTTCGAGCGGCTGGCTCAAGTTGAGGCCTTGCTGCAGGCATGTAAGAACACATCAAACAGCGATCAAGTCTGCCAGCCTGCAGATGAGGGCATCAGGCTTGTCGCCCAAGGTGACGCACCGCTTGTGCCCCAGCATGAAACCACCGCAACGGCGATTCAGCCCGATCTCACAGCTGTTCGCGAAAGGTCGATGGACCGTTCATCACAGGTCTCGTCTCTCTCGAGTGCATATCGGGACAATTTAAATGTGCCTTCGTCTGATGTCGCTCCTAAGAGGAATGCAGCTGACACAACCGCTCCGTCCACTGTCCTCACAAGTACCCAGCAAATACTAGCTAGTCAGCAAGACCATGCTTCGAGGATAACACCAATGCCCCAGGCACATGTATTTGGGATCGTCGAATCGCCTGACAGCTCGCTTGCTTGGACTCCTTCCGAGGAATCAGCCCCTCCGCCCTATAGTGAACAGAAGGCCTCCTTTGCAGACGACAACCCAGACGAGCAGAGCGTTGAGAGGGAAGAGAGAAGCAGCGTCTACTCTGCTCAGTCGGTAGGTCATCGAGTATGTCTATCTTGTATTTCTGTCTCGCTGATCCTCTTCTAGTCCTTTTATGAATATCACGGTTAGTTTACGACAACGATACTACGTCACTTGCTCAGAGATTACAGGTCCGCGATCTTTTTTGTCAATATGTTCCAAACCCGGCATTCAGTGGGTCACGGACAGGTGTGGATGTCCGGGATTCCAAGATTCGGCAACATCATTCACCCGAGATATAATGCGGCCATTGAAGATGGAGAAGAGACTGTCTCCTGTTCGCGCTGCAGAGCCAAAGCCGAAAGAAGCTTGGTTGTATACTAAATGTAAGACTGTTCACCAATTGATCGCTGATCTGAGTTAGCTAACGGGAGTTCAGCTTTCTTTGATGGAGCTGCTGGAGCTAGGCTTGGAATTGTGCATCGCTCCTGGTTCGAATCACGCCTTCGAGCACACCTGAACGGCGTCAACACAGATGACGAGCCTGTTTGGTACGCTTTAAGGAACATTGTCTACGCAACTGGGTCCCGACTGCACTTATCAAAGACGGCGACATTCCGTGAGGCCTGTCAGGCTTCGTGGGGATGGTTTGAAAATGCGCTTTCTGTTCACACCGAGATATTGTACTTCCGAACTTCTATCCTTGGCGTACAGGCTTTGACTCTAATGGTTTGTGCGACGACACTTTCTTTGCAACAATACTGACCGATACCAACAGGCATACTTTGTGGACGAATTGGGCAGCCCGGCATTGGAGTATATGCTCTGCTCGAATGCTCTGAGGCTAGCTTGTTCAAAGGGCTTACATCAACAGGCTGTTTCTTCGTGGAACCTAACTCCACAAGACTCATGCCATCGTGACTGGATCTTCTGGGCCATATACTGCTTGGAAAAGAGCATTGCCTCGCGCTCAGGACGGCCATCGGTGAGTAACTGGAGACATGCTCATTTCCTCCATCCAACGCACTGACCACGTCCACCAGATTACGGATGACGACGACATCAGTTGTCAGATCCCGACCTATGCCCCGACAGGAAGCTCGGTCAACGTGTTATATTGCAACATGCTTATCCGGTTTTCTCAGCTGTCGTCACTCGTGAACAAGCGGTTGTTGAATGTCCAAGCGTTTCGACGGACCACAGGCGCCACCATTAGCACCGTTCTTGACTTGGACCAGCAACTTCGCAGCTTGAAAGAATCGATGGCTTACCTCTTCTGTGTTGATGCTCCAATCAACCCGTTGAATCCGCCGACATCGATCAGTTTCAAGGAGGCACTTCACCTACAATTTACGTACTATAACATCCTGTCCGACATCCACACCACTTTGACATACCCGTGGTCTCAAGCCATGCTTCGACCTCAGGAGAGTTCCGAACATCGTAAGCATATCGAGACCTCCTGCGCAACCGCTGCGGATGCCGCTCGTGCGTTGATACTGGCAACGAAATGGGTTCACTTGGATGCCAATTGTCCAATAGTGTAAGCGTTGAATCCATGTCCTGGTACACTCGGTTATTTGACTCATGCTAACCAAACTCTAGGTTGGCCTTCTCGGGACCAATTCAAGCCGTCATCAATCTCTTCATTCACATTCTACGAGATCCGGATGGCCCCGATGTTCAATCAGACCTATCGCTTTTGGACATCGGAGCAGGCCACTTTGCGAGGCTCGAATTTGCCACACACTCCGAGATATCCTTGTCCTTCGTCAAAGACATTGCATCGCTCGCCCGATCGGCCGTCAAGTACGCGAAGAACCCACCCATGGTTGGTGGTGGCGGCCCAACAAACGTCAGACCTGCGGTGAACCTCGACTCTATCTCCAGTGAGGTTGATGCCATGGTAGACCAGAGCTCTTTGGAGCATGCGGGTATGAACCAAGAGGTAACGTAACACGGACGACGGTAATTATCAATGCGAATTTTCACTAACCTCCTGGGGTGCTAGGGTTTCGAATTCAAGTTCTCCGATTTCCAGCCCGAGAATTTAAGCATGTTGCTTCCAGGGATTGATCTTGATGGTGGCACGACCGAGTTCTTCGACTGGGAACATTGATCATGTCAACGGCTTGTGTAAGCTCGTTGACACAAGTCTCCGACGATCTGATCACTCCTCCAACATGACTCGGGACTCGCAAGGGCCTGAGTCATCAAGACTTGGTAGATGATGCGCCAATGAGGATAGCTATGGACCCAAGACTCCCAACCCGATCTCTCACTTTTTCAGGGCCAATGCGTCTGCAACATTAATCCCTGAGGAGAAATCGGCCATTTTGGTCGCCATATCCACGGGAAAGGAGTAGTGTTCATGTACATACTGCCACCCTTGGCCCGTCTTTTGCATCAAGCTCGTGATACGGAAGACAAGGTCGAAGTCATTACCGTCTGCGGCCTTTCCCCAATATCTCTCCAACGCCGTCACGTACGCAAATGTTTCGCTGACGGCGACAATCTCCAAATCCTTGAATGCGACCTGTGCATCGGCAAGGTACAACGTGACTTTGTCGTAGTGTTGGCGGAAGTTGGGTCGGTTGGTCGCGCCCATGAGGTCAAAGATGGTCATGTCATCCAGCTCCCAGAAGCGCTTCCCGCTGTCCGGATTCTCCAGGCAGTCGAAGTTGCAGAATTTCGCAAAGGCTTTGTAATGTTGGAGAACCTCCTCCTCGACATGTTTGAGCTCGGGATCATGACACTAGCGCAGTCGTTAGCATGTGTCTGGCGGCAAGACATTGTCGCTCGGTTTTCTACCTTGGAAGGACCGCCCGGGAGGTCTCGGTGAAGCTGATCGATACTGGTAAAGGTTTTCTGTTATTTTTTCTGTCAGTGAGACGGTACGGTCGACAAAAGTGTGCGGGCAGCTGAGAAATCCCAGCTTCTTCTAGGACGAGAGCACCCACTTCGTCTTTCCAGGCAGACATCGTTGAGATTTGAGGTAGGAGTAATTGTCTAGTAATTGTCTATGGGTGTTGGAAGTCATGTACCCACAAGAAAAGCAGAAAGCAGCATCCCAGGGCTCCTTAGGGCTAGTCTATCTTTCTTAAGGGACAGCATGAGCAGACCCATGAGCTTCGGTGCAAGTCCTCCGGCAAGTTACATTCCCCGAGCGTGGACCTCTCGGGGGGTTTGAGGTGGCACCGGTCCCTGGAGGGTGGCATTCCGGAACTACCAGGACGGATACAAGAAACAGTGCAGTGGCAGTCACGTGATGCCAAGGGTTGGCAAGGTAATGCCAAGGGTAATAGACCTGCCGGAATGATCCAATTGCTGGACTCTCACCCTGAGGCTACTCCCAGTTGGGCGAAGGCTGCTGTTGCCCAGCAACCACTGGCTATTGGCTGACAAGACCTTCAATCAAGAACCCCGGTCCTACATATCTGTTTGCAGTTCGGGGGCTGGTATTATTGAATGGTACAGAGTATTTCAGATACTGACTAGGAGGAAATAGAGCCTAGTAAAGTAACGGTTTCATTTCGGTACCTAGGTATTTCAAGTCTTTTAAATTCTATGATAGGGTGCCTACGAAAAGTGGACGATTTGGTGTGTTTTGGCTGGGGTGCGGAAACTTTTGCGGAGGTACAATTGGTGTGATGGTTCATGTCAGGTCGACAGGACAGTTCTGGTATTGCTCGATCCTAGGTGTTTGCTGACGACCACGATTATACTTGATTATAAAGCTAAGACAGTGTTGGAATCCTTCAGAATCATTAATCCTGGGTATGCAGAAGGAGGGCTACCAGGCCGAGAGAAGAAAACCCCCTTTAGTGTACGCTGGTCGGAATGTGCATCGTTGTGTAAACAGAATTGCCCACAGAATTCTGCTACAGAAGCTATGGCTGACATACTGATAGACTAAGTAGCATCCGCTTGAACCAGGTGGTGGGGGGAGTTCCGGCATCATCTTCACTAAATGTGTCGGACAGGATCTAGTTTGAGACCTCAATTTCATTCAAGGACACCTTCTCCTTGCCGCTGTCGTGCTTCGCAATCTCTGGTGCCGCCAACGTCTCGACCGCGACGACCTCATCGCCGAAGACTGCCCCAAGCTGTTCCAAGGTATAACCGCTTGTCTAAAGAATGCACACATATTAGCTCTTAAGGCGTCTTGTGTCGGGTGTGTGTGAGATGAAACTGATCTGATCTTACCTCAGGCCACCAGATGAAGATGATCACAAACATGGCGGCAGACAAGACCGCGAAAACGAGGTAGTAGCGCCAGCCAATGTGCGTCAGAGCACTGGGAGTTACGGCCGTGAGGATCAAGGAGATGGTGAAAAGTCCCGACATGGCCAAAGAAACTCCCTGGGACCGCATGTAGCTCGGGAAGATCTCTGAGATGTAAATGAATGAGGTTGATTCGATGAAAGTGGTAATCCTGAGGATGCTTTGTTAATAATGCAGGAAATCGTCGTGGTCGGTGGTATATATATATATACGTACCAGAGCAGATCCAGAAAGATAAAAAACACGACGGCGCTGTTTCCGGCGCTGTTGGTTGTTCCTGCATACAGGTGGACAAGGACGGCAACAAATATCATGCAAGCGCTAGCGCCGAAATACCCGATCACTAGGAGATATCAGTTAGAAAGAAGTAGCAATGATAGCAATGGCATTCGAGCTTACGTAGCATCCGACGCCTTCCCACTTTGTCATTGAGCCAACCGCCGATAAGATTGCCTATCGGGTTGATGACGGTCCAAGCAGCGAACAGAAGGGCAATGGTGAAAGGGCCGTAGCCAAGTGAGCCAAAAATGATGGGACCATACGCTGTTCCCAGCAATCAGTACAGCGGAGAGGGTCGAGACTGGAGGTATGTACTGACCAAGAATAATGAGCGTCCCAATGCACTGCGTGCCGAACATGGTGATAAATCCGATGGTGAGCCGCTTCCGAAGCGGCACTCGTTTCAGTATCGTGAGGATTGACAATTTTGAGTGAGACTCGAAATCGATTTGGGTCTTCAAGATTCGGAATTCCTGCTCGGCAAAGTCGTGTGAATCGCCGGCCTTGGTTGCATGCAATTTCACCAGCACTTTCCGGGCGTCCTCTGGTCGATTCTTCATGTACACTGGTCTCGGGTCAAATTGTGTTTTGCAATGGTAGAGGGATTGGTCGGGCTCGCTCTTACACCAACGCGGGCTCTCGGGTAATGCCCAGATAAGACCCAGCATAGTCGCGGGAAAAAGACACTGGATGGCCAGTGGGCCTCTCCAACCGCCCTGACCACCGGTGTGAAAGAATCCGACACCGATCCATTGAGCGATCAGGGTTCCCGTGCCAATCTGCGCTCCTAGATCGAGAAGAGTCAGTCGGGAGTTCCACGAAATGTGTCACCAACACGTACCGTGCAATCCCACCAGGAAACCGCGAAAATGGGGAGGGGCAATTTCAGCCTGGTATATTGGAACGCCGCACATGAAGAAGACGGCACCAAAGCCTGAGATGAACCGGGCGACGCAGAACATTCCTGGGTGTACAGATCCCGCCTGCAAAGCACCTCCAATGATGGTGATGACACATCCCACAGCAATAGGCGTACGGCGCCCATATCGGTCCGAGAAGAAGGGATAGATCAAGTTGCAAAAGAGGCTCCCGACGTAGAACAAGCATTGGATAGCGGCGATGATGGCATTGGATCGGTCAAGCCCTGGGCCTGAGGTGGTGAGGCCAAAGTAGGTGTACCAGTCTGGCTTGCTCAAGGTACTCCCGACAATCGAGATCAGGTACCCATACGAAATGCTCCCAGTTGCAACGCACAAGGCGACCTAATCTTGGATTAGCTGATCAAAATGGAAACATTCCGCCGCGTTTTGTGTTGGCTCACCAATGCATTGTAGATCGACCGACCCTCCGGCATGTTGGCAATCAGGGTGGAAAGCGCGCAGTAGAAGGACCAGAGGCAATGTCAGAGGCAATGTCAGGTTTGAGAGATATTCAGGCAAGGATTTCTGCGTTTATGGAGAAAGGATGGAGCCGAGGTTCCAGTCAGCGCAAAAATCCCCCGGGATGGCTATCCTCTCCCCATGGGGTCACAGTGCTGGGGAGAGTCCGGGCGAGAGTCTGGACCGAGGCGGGCCGGAAATAAAGTTGCCCCGGTCCTGCAATCTGGCCCGACTCCAAATGCCTCACCTCGGCGACGTAAGGGGGGCATTATGGGTTAAGAATTATCCATCCCTTACTTCACTACGACACTGGTAGTAGTCTCCTCCTAAAGCCCTCAAATTTTCAGGAAAAGTCCCAACCTAAAGTGGTTGCACAAAGGGAGACATCACAGAGAAAATGTCCTGTACTATTAAACAGCATGACAATTTCTGTCAGGAGGCTATCTAGATCACTGGTATTGCCTGTCGTAGACATCGACGAACCGCCGAAGAGGCTATGTACAAGAGGCGCTGCGACGGCGCTCAAGCAGTGTCCCCCACGTGATACCTTGGCAAGGCTGCACAAGGCTGTGCCAGTCCTCACAATTTCCCATCGCATCTCATGGCTTATACATCGATCCCCACTTGCGGCCACGGTGGTGCTGATTTCATAGCTGTGGCCTCGCCTCTTCTCCCTTCCATCACGCCCATTCTGGCAAGCCTCTTGGGCCGATCTCGATGCGCTTCTTGATTGACGCATGGTCTTCTCCAGATTCGAGCCGGCGGATCAGCTCCTCGGGGTCGAAATCTGTCCCGATAGGATTCTCTGCAAAGGCCTTGGAGGCCATAAAGGCATTGGCGTCCTCCACGGTGTCAAAGTTGTCGACCTGAGTTTCAATCATATTCCCGTCTGGATCAGTGTAATAGATACTGGTGGTCGGTCCGTGATTGACACACCATGTGGGCTCGATGCCGACATCCTTTCGCTGACGATACGCCAGACAGAGGTCGTCCAAAGAGTCGAATGTGAACGCGATGTGCTCTAAACCAGCCGACGATCGTACTTTGGGGCCAGTACCGGGCACAGCAACGAGAGCGATACGGTGGTGTTCCTCGTCGTAGGTCAAGAAGGACAGTATCTCGTTCTCATATGAGGCCTCGGCCCCGAGAAAGGTCTTGTAATATTCGTTCAGAGCTTTGAAATTCGGGGTACGTAAGACCAGGTGCGCCAGCGAAGATGGGCTTTTGACCTTTGTATGCGTCATGTTGGCCGCGATGATGGTGATTGAAGTTTGGAGTAGCCGAAGTGTAATTGCGAGTACTTACGGCTATGTCAGATTCACCTTGCGCCGGACACTGCCCGAATTTTGTACATTGGGGGCATAGCAGTTCATAGTCGATGATAATGCTACGGTCTCGGAGATCAATCGGGAACTGAAGTCTCGTTCCGTCGTACACGGCACCGTTTCGGGGACTGGAGAACCTGTTTCCGAAGCTGTGACCGATACCTAGACCACGACAACAAGAAACGAGTTCCGAGAAAAGGCTTGACTTTTTCGCAACCCTTCCCAGCGGGACAAAACACGAAAAATCCAACTTTGCCGCCAGCGCTTCGTACTGCGCGGGACCTCGACAACATGTCCCCATGCAATGGAGACTTGCATGAAGTCCTACCGCCGGATACGGTTCTCATCGCTGGAGGGGGCCCGGTCGGCCTCTTGGCTGCAACCGTTCTTTCTCGTTACAACGTGAAATCCGTACTTGTCGAGCGAAACAAGAGTACAACTAGATGGCCCAAGATGGACCTCACAAACGCCCGATCCATGGAAATTCTAAGGCGTCTCGGACTTGCAGACGATCTGCGGAAGCACGGCGTCCAGTCAGATATTCCACAGCCGGTACTTTTCTGCACTGGCCTGCCGGCTGCGAGACCCGTCACAAGTTGGGCTCATCCGAGCGTAAGTACTCCAACGATCATCACTTGCGACAGGTCAAGCTGACTCTCATTATCCCTCAGGTTGACCAATTTCGTGCTCGCATCCACCAGTGTCAGGACGGCACACAACCGCTCGAGCCGTGGCAGAGACTATCACAAGTCATCTTCGAGGCGTGGCTTAAGGATCGGTGCGAGAAGGATCCCATGATTGAGCTGCGGTACGGTTGGAAGGTCGAAGCCGTGGAGGAGGATATAGACAGCGTCAAAACCACCATATCGAACGTGGATACCGGCCACACGTCCATTGTCATCGCAAAGTACGTTGCAGGGTGCGACGGTGCCAACAGTCGAGTTCGGCGGTCCCTTGAGTTGCCTCTCGGTGGTGGGCCGATTCCCGCATTTGTCCTCCTGGTCCATTTCAAATCAAAAGATCTCACGAGGCTTCATAAACTCGGTCAGTTCTGGCATATTTTCTTCTTCAAGCAGACGGGCGAATTTTCCGGCGCGATCATCGCCCAAGATGAGGTTGACACGTGGACCACACATCTGTTTCTTCCACTGGACGCAGACGATTCGAAGATCGACTCACACGAGGCCATCTATACGACACTGGGTGGCGCACATGGACGCTATCCGATCACGGTCGACGAAATTCTCGTCCGTTCAACCTGGAGACCCAATATTGCCGTCGCCAGAAAATGGATCAGTCCTCAGCGTCGAGTCTTCTTGGCCGGAGATTCTGCTCACCAACTCATCCCAACCGGCGGGTACGGCATGAACACAGGCCTTGCAGACGCATACGACCTAGGTTGGAAGTTGGCAGCCGTGATCAATGGCTCAGGAGGCAAAGCACTACTGGATTCGTACGAGTCCGAACGTCGACCGGTGGCGTTACGCAATTCAGAGCATTCTGGTCTCCATATGCAAACCCATCAGACGGCCGGAAGCTTGATTATGGGGCAGGATATCGAGCTTCTCGGCTCCGACACGAAAGAAGGTGTCGAAGCGCGGCAGAAAATACACGATTACTACCAGAAGAATTCAGGAGAGAATACGGATCTGGGCATCGAAATGGGTTTCCGACACCGATCCTCGGTCATTGTTCCGGATGCTGCGGCAGATGGAGCAGAGCCAGCGTGGAGTCCTTCGCATTACACCCCTACGACTTGGCCCGGATCGAGGACGCCACACGTCTTCTTGAACGATGGCACGCCGATATTTGACTTGTTTCACCCCACTGACTGGACACTGGTAACATTTCAGGAGACTGGCAATGCTGCCCAGTACATACTGGCCGGTGCCGAAGAAATGAACGTCTCGATCAAACATCTCAACCTTGTCGGGGAGAGTCTCGCAGCAAAACTTTGGGAGCGTAAGATGGTGCTTGTCCGACCGGACCAGCATGTTGCTTGGAGGGGGGACTCATTGCCATCTCTGGAGGCTGCTCGAGATATCTTGACCACGGTGGTCGGCAAGAAGGAATCTCCGAGCGAAGGAGCAGTATCTGAAGAAGCGAGAAAGCCCAAGCATGCTTTCACAGCCACTGCCCATCTGAAGACGCAGGTCGGCGTCTTTGAAATGGAAAAAATGAGCGATTTCCAGAAGTAGGCTACTGTAATGCCAAAGACTTGGAGCATGTTATTTTTACTCCCATCAAAGACGATATAGAAAACGAAATCGAACTGTTTTGTCATGACGACAATCCGTGACAGTCGCGGGGCAGGAGTAGTCAGGAGGAGGGGGACGAGACCAAACCCGTACACATACTCATCGCCCATGTCCCTCCTTAACAGCCAATCAGAGCGCGACGGCGCCAAGAGCACAAATGTCTTCATATCAGCATCATCACCACCACCTCACCAACACCATTTGATATTCTTTCAATTCCCGCCATGTCCGCCGATCCCGAGCGAGTCTTTTCGGGCGCTCGTCGTACAGTGTCATGGGATCGAATGCTGCTTGGAGCATCCACGATTGAGAAGGGAGAGTGCTTGAAGAGCTGGGTCCGTAGTGGCATCACGTCTGGCCTGCCCGCTGAGGTGGTGGAATAGTGTCTAGAAGTTGGGAAGGCAGGCTCTACAACACCAAGCCAGGGAAGTTTTGATGGATGACCACTTTCTGTATGGCCATTTATATCACCATACGGGGGATAAACTATATACCATAAACCATACAGGCCCGTATGGCGTATGGCGTATGGTTAGAAAGCCTGGTTATAAGCGTATCTACAAGAAAAGAGAAAAGGGAGTGACATGGACGAACAGGAAGCTAACCTGTCAGTGGCCCGTTCGAGAGGCTGCCACGTATACACCAGTCGCCTTTCGCATTATGCTTTGTTTCTAGTTCTCAATCTTAGCAATATCTACTTGGTTTCGAAATCAATGTTGACGTGCGCCCCATTCCGCTAAGCATTGACTTTATAAAAATCTGATTCGGCCTTGACGCCTTCTCGGGCCATCATCTGGCCAATGGTCCAATCTTCATGGACGTAATCTTCCGGGACGTTCTTCGACACAAAAGGAGTTCCCTTCTCAATGTGGCTCAACATGGTGTCATAACTGTCCTCTGCATATTGAGCGGCGTCATGACCAAATAGCCACCGTGGCTGAGGTTGATTCAAAAAGGAAGGATCTTTGGCGACGGCGTCCCAGTCCGTCTGGTGCCAGCGATGTCTCAATTCCCACCCGGCACGCTGCGTGAGCGAGGTGCGCTCAAAGCTGTTCACGATAAGTTGTTAGCGGATCAGCCCGGCCTGACTCCATTGCTTTCACAGAAGCTTGAAACGTACCGCAATCTTTCGAATATTTTCAACGCCTTCTTGAGATCCCTTCTCCCTGCCTTCCTGATCAAAACGCCCAGCGTTGCTCCGTCTTCGATTGCTTGAGCACCTCCGGTCCCTGACGTTGGCAAATGGGGATGGGCGGCGTCTCCGGCCAGCACAACCCTGCCACCGTCGGAGACCCACTGACGGACCGGGTCGCGCCAAAGGAGTTTGTAATCGATGAGAACTCCCTCCGGTATCGACAGGACCAACTGTCTCAGTAAAGGATCCCAATCTTCCACAACCTTCAGCATGTCCTCGACCTTGCCGGGCGTGTTCCAGGATTCTTCGATATCGGTAGTATCCTAGAGTGGTACCTCTCTCGTTAGGTTCTCATCTGAAATGTGCCATGGAGGCAGTCGAGTGGGTTTTTGGTCTACTCTCACCTTGTGCGTACAAAAGACCGTGGCAGCTTGAAGATTTTTGTTCGTGGTGAGGATCGCGTGAGTATTTTCACCGATCCAGACACGATACTGATCTTCTTCTGCGTCGGCAATGTCCTTGGTCAGTGGATGGTCCTTCAAGCGGTCGAGGCTGAACCATGACCGATAAACCGCGAATCCACTTTTTTGAGCCTTTTCAGGCGTTCCGGTCACGTATGCACGGCCCCTACTATGGACGCTATCGGCAGCGACGACCATGTCAGCCGAGATACGCTCTCTGTTGTACACAATGCCTGCACGGCCTTCTTCCTCAAAATACTCGGTGATACGAGCGTCGAAGGTAAAATTGACCCCGATCTCCCTGGCATAGTCGTACAGGTAGTTCTGAACTCTGGTTCGATTGGCGTAACTGTTGGGGAAGCCATCAAACTCCAAGGGAAGAGGTTGTTCCACCAACAACTTCCCACTTTTGTCGCAGATTTTCAACGAGGTTGGAAGTGAAGACACGTTGCGAACTTGGTCGAGCATTCCCGGCCATTGGCTGATCACGCGTGCAGCGTTGGACCCGAGCATGATAACATCGCCTGAACGTCTTTGATGAGTGCAACGGAGCTTCGGAGGATCATCCATCTCGTACCTTGTCTCGAAAGGTCTTTGGACACTTCATACACACTGACATTGCACCCAATAGTCCTCAGTGAGATAGCTGTCGAAAGACCACCAAATCCAGCCCCTACCACGATGACATTGATACTGTTTTGCATGTTGGCACCGCACGGCGAAGTCTCCGCTCGACACGACCAAAGACTTGTAGAATCAACGTTTGTGGCCTCCAAGGCAGTAAGAGATATCCAGACTAATCGAACGAGGTATGCAGTTGTCTCTCCGACCCTGATTCCGGATTCCGGAAATCACCCGCCACAGACACCGAACAGCTTTTGCTTCCTTTGGTGGCCGTAGGCGATTCTCTTCACGGCCCCGTCGTCTGACACGGTCTCGTCTCTAGCTGGAAGCCAGTAGACTTGAAGTGGTAGATATCTGGTGCATTGTGTCGCCTGTGGTGTCTAGCGGACCTCATTGCCCTTGCCCCTTGCCGCCTACACCCGCTGGTTTGGACCGATGGCTGACTGAGCCAAGGGAAAGCAAAGGTTTCTTGACGAGGAACATCTCGTGACTTCGGGGAATCGGGCCACCAAGAACCGTAGCTCAACACCGCATATCCGAAATGGAAATGCATGTTTCATGCCCCACACTAGCCATAGCCATGCCACAACCCTCCTGATGGCCAAAACTCGCTCGAGTTGGTGCCTAAACCTTGGAAAACAAAAGTCTACGGAGCCAGCTTTACCAAGTCATTCACTCCCAGAACCCAGTCGACATGGAATCTGAACACCGACTGACCAAGGACACGCGAATGGTAGGCTGGCTTCTGATCGGGTTGGCCGCCCTGGTGCTGCTGTTCAAGCTGTCACGTTACGGAATGCGACCAAAAGACTACCCACCAGGTGAAGAGTTCGCCGTCGTGATATCGGCAGAAATTGAGCCTAACGATCAATCATCATTTACTGCAGGACCGCCGACCATACCTGTCCTCGGCAATCTTCATCAAATGCCTGCTTCCAATTTGCACCTCCACTTACAAAAATGGGCGGAAGAATGTAGGTTATGCATGGCCCTGCGACCTATTGATCTCGGCAGCTTACACTAGCCAAAGACGGACCGATTTACTCCTTGAAGCTGGGTGGCCAGACACAAATCGTGGTCAGTTCGCAGGCGATCATTCGAGATCTTCTTGAAAAACGGAGTAATAACTACTCCACTCGGATGGACATGTTTATTCGAGAGAACAGCGACAATCTCAACATTCTGTTTCGAGAGTCGGTTTTTCCTCCTTGTCCCTGATCATCATTGCTCGCAGAACACTAATGGACGTGGCATGTGATAGTAATGATGACATCTGGAGGCGGCAGAGGAAAATGTACCATGTTCGATTGAATGCGAAAGGAGCAGATAGCTACATTCCCTACCAGGTCAGTATGCCTGGGCTTCAGCTTCCAGCGAGATTTGGTCATTAATTTCCAGCCATCAGTTGTTCGAAAGTCGCCAGTTGCTCCACGACTTCCTGGTGCATCCCGAAAAGTACGACCAAAACATCCGGAGATATACAGCCAGCGTGGCTTCCACGTTGGCTTACGGGTGGAGAACTCCTCGCATGGACATTGCGGCAGTCGCTGGCATGTGTGAGGTGAGGATGGACCCTGTGGGGCACCTCCAGGCTAAGCCGGCTTGTTCTAGTGGAATGACATCAATACGAGCGTCGCCAACTCTCTGCAAATGACGGACTGGTATCCGTCGCTCCGACCGATTCTCAATTGGATCCCGGATCGCTGGAGTTCATTGAAGAAGGATCTGAATCGGATCAAGAGACTAGAGGAAACGCTTTTCATCCAACTGTTCGAAAACGCAAAAGCAAGAATAACAGAGGGAAAGATTCGCCCAAGTACGTCTAAAAACCATTGGTGAAGACGTGGTTGAGATCTCACCATCGACCCTGTTAGGCTTTACTTGTGACATGATCACCATGAACGAAAAAGCCGGACTGGACAGATTGGGTGACAAAGAGTTGGCTCACAATGCTGTACAGTCTGCCATGGGAGCCACGTGGGTCCTTTCCAGGCGGTAGACCGTCTGATCGAAATCTGATGACCAGCAGGGACACACAATGGAACACTTTAAAAGGATTTCTCAAGGTAAAACATATGAAAGTTCCCTCCTTATCTTTTTGCTGACGACTTGATTCGCCAAGGCGATGGTCATGTTTCCCAAAGTTCAAGAGGAGGCCCAGAAAGAGATCGATCGAGTCGTAGGGACCGAAAGAATGCCGACGTGGTCTGACCGAGATGAACTTCCATATGTACGCGGAGTAGTGGAAGAGAGCTTACGGTGTCAGTATCACGTCCACGCGGGAGGAATGACAGACGACTAAGCATTGGCAGGGTTTCCGACAACTCTACTGGGCGCTGTGCCTCACGGTGTATCCAAGGACGACATCTATATGGGATACCGAATCCCAGCTGGTTCAGGAATTATCAACAATGTATGTTGTCGGATGGGTCATCATTCAACCCCCCAAAAGCCTCTGTCCCAAGTCAAGGCAATCCCCTGTTCGTCAAAAGCATATCCAATAACGTGGTCTTGTCTGGCAGGTGTGGACCATCAACAATGATCCGACGCGATTTCACGATCCCCGGAATTTCGACCCGTCCCGTCACGACCGCGAAAAGACGTCTGGCGAATTTTTCGGCATCAGTCCCAACTCGACCGAACGGCCTCACTTCAATTTTGGTGCGGGTCGAAGAGTCTGCCCGGGATTTCACGTCGCCGAGCGAGGCTTGTTCATCGCCGTTGCTCGCATGCTTTGGGCATTCAGCATGAGCCCCGGGCTTGATGACTCTGGTAACCCGATCCACATCGACAGAGATGCCGTTACAGGGGGGTTGGTGGCATCCCCGGCTCTCTTCAGGTATTTGGAACGGCCACTCGAAAAAGTCGTGCGAGATGCTAATGTCACCAAGCTGTAAGATAGTGCCACGCGACGAAGGCCGCCGAGCGAAGATCATTGAATCATGGGACGAAGCAATGGCTTCGCTGGACAGCGATTTGGATTTCACGGACGAGTATTTCGAGAAGGAGTTTCAGCAGCGCAAGAGGACTTGAAGGAGATAAGTGAGGTTCTGGTTTGGGAATCAATCTCGAGAAAATAGAATTTCTTTGTCGGGCGTATACCGCAGTCCAACTGTTGACCTGGTGATGGTGTCCTGAGCCAGTTGACCCTGAGCCAGTTGACCCTGAGGACGAGATGGTCACGTGATGCAGAGCTGGATAACTGAGGAATAGCGCCAAGACAACGCCAAGACAGAGTGGAAGTATGAGTATGAGTGAGATGATGTCTGAGGGAGGGAGGGCTGCGACTGAGCAGCAGATATTCATGTGCCTGATGTGCCACTAGTGCTTGGCAGAATCATTCACAGAAATGAATGAAGAGACAGCCGCCCAGCGCTGTGATTGGCTGGCGATGGTAATCTCCTACAGCCAATCAGAGCGCTTGGTTTGTACTTCCTCCAGGACTCCAGAATCGTGGTGTTCAACAGGTCCACGGTTCCATCTTCTCCGGTAGTGACACTGGCAGGTCATTGAAAATTGGACCGAAAAAGCGCACACCTGTGTGTGGCACTCATGGTCCTTGGATACCTAGCAGAAAGGCTCGATACCTTTGTTTGAACAAGTTGAATGACTTGGTTGTCCCCCGTACAGAGGCCTTAGGACGCTGGGAATGCCCAGCACTTGGTGCCTACAGGCCTGCCTTCGGCAAGCCTTCGGCCCGAACTCTGACATGCTGAGCTAGCAGAAAGGCTCGGGCAGCATATAATTCAACCCCGCCGTTGCTAAGAGCGGGGAATTCGCAGCCTCGGTTTCTCTCTCGGACCGGCCATTTGGTATCCGAGACCTTCCCAGGAATGACCAATCCTCCTGCTATCACAACTCCCGTTTTATCTCAACGAATGTCTCGCTGGTCAAAATCTGATCTGGCGTAAATCGGCACCAGCATGGCAGTTTCCTATTACTGGCCATCTGTGGCTCTTGTTGTCGGTCTTGTACTGTTCTATGGGGCAAAATTGCTGCAGGTTGGCATGCGCCCGAAGGACTTGCCGCCAGGTAAGAAGATCGCAGAGAACCCGGCTCTGCTAAGACTCGTTCTCCTGACTCTTTCTTGTGTGGCAGGGCCTCCAACTGTGCCGATTCTAGGCAATTTACACCAGATGACGGCAAACCCATATTTGATGTTTGAGAAATGGGCCACAAAATGTAAGGACAATTTTCTCCTCTCCAGCGTCATGATACTCACGCCATAGACGGACCCATCACCTCTGTGAAGCTGGGCACACAGACCATAATAGTGATCAACTCCGAGCAAGGAATCCGAGATCTTTTCGAGAAGCGGAGCGGCCTTTATGCCGCAAAGGCCAGCAATTTTGGGGCGGAATTCGGTGAGAACCTCAACATGCTGTTCAGAACGTACGTATCGGAAGCCTGGGATCTCCCATGTCGGTCATGGCATCAGGACTGGGCTGACCAGTTGATATAGGAATGACGATGTGTGGAGGCGGATGCGGAAGATGTATCATCTTCGTCTCAATCTCACCGCCGCCAACAGATATTTGCCTTACCAAGTAAGGGATGCCACCATGTTGGGTCTCATCGTTCCGAGTGGTTGACGTCACAGGAGTTCGAGAGCATCCAGATGTTGGACGAGATGCTGGATCGACCACAGGACTTTTGGACGGTGATCAAGAGGTACACTACCAGTATTGGATCGACCGTCATTTTCGGCAAAAGATATCCGGTTCTTGAATCTCCCTCGGTCAAAACTCTCTACGCCGTAAGTCTCCACACGCCTCGTCGAGAATGCACTCAGGCCGTGATACGGTGTCAATGACAAATGAGTTAGTGGCTCGAAAGATTTTCCGCAATGATGGAGAAGACAAGCTTTGCGGACTGGTATCCCATTTTGAAACCGCTCTACTTGCGCACTCCGACGTGGATCAGTGGATTCCTCAAGGAGGCCACAGAACTCAAAGATATGGAGACGAAGCTATGGTTCACGCTCATTAGGGAAGCCCAAGACATGATCGATCAAGGCAAAATGCATCCTAGTAGGTATTCGTGGCAGATATTCCTTGCCGCCACTTCTGACCGCTGGACAGGCTTCGCGAGGGACCTTCTATTGACGCTCAGTACCGAATCCGACCAAATCGAAAAAGGCGATGCTCTCACAAAGAAACAGATTGCCTTTGTGGTTGGACACGCCTGGCCTGCCGCTGCGTAAGCGACATTCTCGGCCCATGGTGGCGTCGCGCTTCAAACTAACACCGACCAGGGATACGACATACAGCACAGTCATGGGATTCGTCAAGGTATTGGGATCGTCGACCTTTTTTCGCGTCCACTCCTGACATGCGTATTATTAGGCGATGGTGCTCTTTCCAGAGGTCCAGAAGAGAGCTCAAGATGAAATCGATGTCGTTGTAGGCAGCCACAGACTTCCGACGTGGCAAGACCACCCTCACCTTCCCTACGTGATGGGCTGCGTGAAAGAATCGTTCAGATGTATGCACACCGCCGGACATGAATTCGTTGGGATCCCGTCCTGACATCAAAGCAGGGATGCCGACCACGATTGCCGGGGGTGCCCCTCATGCAGCGGTCCAGGAAGACAATTACTTGGGATATAGAATCCCCGCTGGAGCTGCGGTCGTGAACAATGTGAGGAATGCCGCCAGACTCTTACATCATACAAAAAAAAACTTACCAAAAACCTGACGATAGGTCTGGAGCATCAACAATGATCGCACCAATCCCCGAGAGTTCGAGCCGATGAGACATATGCCCGGGATCAGGTATCCCCCCGTCGGAGAACAAGTAGGTTCGGATGGCTCGGACAGAGGCTTCACGACTTTTGGCGCCGGTCGAAGAATGTGTCCTGGCATACATGTCGCAGAGCGAAGTATGTATACGGCTGTTGTTCGACTACTGTGGTCCTTCAACATAAAGAGAGCTCTTGATGAGAATGGCAAATTCACACCGATCGAGCGTGACGCAATGACTCCGGGATTTATGGTGACTCCACTTCACTATGAGTAAGTAGACACCATCCACCTATTAGTGACTTTACAGTTCGATTTCGTGCTGACAAAATACCCCCCCTCCTTCAACAGCGCCGTATTCGAGTCCCGAAGTGAGGAGCGGGCCACACTTGTCAGGAGCGAGTGGGCGTCGGCCAAAACACTACTCAACGAGGACGGTAGCTACAGTGAAGCTTTTTTCCAACAGAGTTTCGAGACACAGAAGCTCGCTTGACAAAACGCGGTTATGGTCATTGGTGTTGGTGACGACTGGTGGGAGCCGGAGCCGGGCCACAGTCTACTCTCGCTTTAACGATGGTAAGATCTCCAGGCCATTCCAATCGTATATCTGAGAGATCGTTTATCTGAACTAGGTCCAATTACGTAATCCTATGAAGATGATCTCAGGAGGCTCGAGGTGGGGTCAAGGTCATCCAGGTAGCTATACTGAGGACTTGGCCATTCTGAGACTGTAGACTGCGATACCCTGTGGCCGAAGTTAGTCTGGAACCAGTCGGCACATTGCTTCTGTGATGGGTGCGGCCTCTGGTCTCTATACCAGGCCCTGAGTGCTTTTTTCTGGCCATTTGAGGCTGTCTTCCTGGCCATTCACTTTACCGATATGTGGCACAGCTCCAACTGTTATATCGAGTATTGAGTTAAGATGAGAAGTGCTAAGGAATTTAACTTTGCTAGGATTGCTAAGATGAATATCGGCTTAGCGAGAGTAGACTGTATATAATTATTAAATCATCGTCAAATAAATAGTCAGCCAACAGTTGGTGGCTGCTGGGCAACAGCAGCTTTCGTTCAAATAGAAACAACCTCAGGGCAATAGTTTATTTAGATGTCGAAGTAGTCTTCCTCCTTGGAATAGTCAATGAAATCCTTTAAGCTTTTTATCCAGCATCTGTACGATCTCCTTGTGCCCGTGGACTGAAGCGGCCTGCAGAGCAGTGCCGTAGTCACCGCCCTGAGCGTTCACGTCTGCGTCGCGGTCCAGCAGCAGCTGGACGGTCTCTTTGTGCCCTTCAGCTGCAGCGGCCTGCAGAGCAGTGCCGAACTCTCCACCCTGAGCGTTGACGTCTGCGTCACGGTCCAGCAGCAGCTGGGCGGTCTCCTTGTGCCCTTCATAAGAAGCGGCCTGCAGAGCAGTGCCGAACTCTCCACCCTGAGCGTCCACGTCTGCATGCCGATCCAGCAGCAGCTGGACGATCTCTTTGTGTCCTTCAGCAGCAGCGGCCTGTAGAGCAGTGCCGAACTCTCCGCCCTGAGCGTTGACGTCTGCATGCCGATCCAGCAGCAGCTGGACGATCTCCTTGTGCCCTTCAGCAGCAGCGGCCTGCAGAGCAGTGCCGTAGTAACCACCCTGAGCGTTGACGTCTGCGTCACGGTCCAGCAGCAGCTGGACGATCTCCGTGTGCCCTTCAGCAGCAGCGGCCTGCAGAGCAGTGCCGAACTCTCCGCCTTGAGCGTTGACGTCTGCATGCCGATCCAGCAGCAGCTGGACGATCTCTTTGTGCCCATGGACAGCAGCGGCGTACAGAGCAGTGCCGTACTCTCCACCCTGAGCGTTGACGACTGCGTCGCGATCCAGCAGCAGCTGGACGATCTCCTTGTGCCCGTGGACTGCAGCGGCATACAGAGCATTGCCGTACTCTCCACCCTGAGCGTTGACGTCTGCGTCGCGGTCCAGCAGCAGCTGGACGATCTCTTTGTGCCCGTGGACAGCAGCGGCCTGCAGAGCATTGCCGAGCTCTCCACCCTGGGCTTTGACGTCTGCATGCCGATCCAGCAGCAGCTGGACGGTCTCTTTGTGCCCTCTGGCTGCAGCGGCCTGCAGAGCATTGCCGTAGTAACCGCCTTGAGCGTTGACGTCTGCATGCCGATCCAGCAGCAGCTGGACGGTCTCTTTGTGCCCTCCATAAGAAGCGGCCTGCAGAGTAGTGCCGTAGTAACCGCCTTGAGCGTTGACGTCTGCATCGCGATCCAGCAGCAGCTGGACGGTCTCCTTGTGCCCTTCAGCTGCAGCGGCCTCCAGGGCAGTGCCGAATCCTCCGCCTTGAGGGTTGACGTCTGCGTCGCGGTCCAGCAGCAGCTGGACGATCTCTTTGTGCCCTTCAGCTGCAGCGGCCTCCAGGGCAGTGCCGAATCCTCCGCCTTGGGCGTTGACGTCTGCGTCGCGGTCCAGCAGCAGCTGGACGATCTCTTTGTGCCCTTCAGTTGCAGCGGCCTGCAGAGCAGTGCCGAACTCTCCACCCTGAGCGTTGACGTCTGCATGCCGATCCAGCAGCAGCTGGACGGTCTCCTTGTGCCCTTCAGCTGCAGCGGCGTACAGGGCAGTGCCGAACTCTCCACCCTGAGCGTTGACGTCTGCGTCGCGGTCCAGCAGCAGCTGGACGATCTCTTTGTGCCCGTGGACAGCAGCGGCCTGTAGAGCATTGGCGAGCTCTCCACCCTGGGCGTTGACGTCTGCATGCCGATCCAGCAGCAGCTGGACGGTCTCTTTGTGCCCTCTGGCTGCAGCGGCCTGCAGAGCAGTGCCGTAGTAACCGCCTTGAGCGTTGACGTCTGCATGCCGGTCCAGCAGCAGCTGGACGATCTCTTTGTGCCCTTCAGCAGCAGCGGCGTACAGAGCAGTGCCGTACTCTCCACCCTGAGCGTTGACGTCTGCGTCGCAATCCAGCAGCAGCTGGACAGTCTCTTTGTGCCCGTGGACTGCAGCGGCCTGCAGAGCATTGCCGTAGCTTCCGCCTTGGGCGTTGGCATTAGCAGCCCGCCCAATTAGGCTTTCAACTTCATATTTCAAGCCTCCAAGAGATGCATAATACAATGCAGGAGCTGGCTCCGTTCGTGTTGTCCGTGTGTCCCATGGCCGATCCGGGTCATATAGGCGATACCAGTTAGTGTATGACAACTTACGGACGAGGAAAAATTCCATGATTAGCTCATGCAATATCTCATCCGCTGTATTCCTTGCAGCAGCATGGCCCATCCAATATTGCGCGCAATATTGGGCGAATGGAGGAATCGTTTTGATTTCCCCCACGGGAAGGCCCTGATCCAAATGCAACAAATATGCGACGCAAACTGTTGCAATTGATGTGTTGGCTATAGTCTCTTGGAAATATAGCGCGAAATCCATGTGAACCCGGGTAGATGTCAGATATTCTTTGACGGAGAAATGTGCCAATTGAAGCTCTATCTTATCTGCCTCTGCAAACACTGTGACCACTAAGCTTGAGCAGTATCGCGAGATCTCTTGGGGATCGGGCATCCTCTTTTTTGGATCGAAATGCGGTTCCGCTGTCGGGTTTACTGCTATTGCATCCACAGCCTCCTCGATTCGCAGCGGCCGGTTGGAGAATGTAAGAAACTGTAGAATTCTGGTCGCCTTTTGCTTGTGTCGGGAAGGGATGGCCTCTAGGATCCGAGCATATGTCTCGTCCAAGGTATCTGGTAGGGATGAGAGGGCGTCCTGAAGTTCATCGTAATCAAGGCAGCTGACTAGCGCATCTAGCTGGCACGCTACCCACCTGAACCTGTACTATGTCAGCTTTGCCATGCCAGTCACATTAAATACATTACATTCCACCTGCTTTTTCCATCAGCCTGGTCTCGATTTCGTCCTGAACATCTGGCCGCGATCGCCATCTTTCAAGAGCCTTGTCATCCCTCACTCTCGTGCGAACGTATCCACGAATGTCATCAGTAATAAGACTACTCTGAATAGGCGTTATGTCCTCGTCACGAGCCCATTTGCGTACTTCGGCCTCGATATCTTGCTCTGGTCGGCTAGTGACGAGGAGGTGGACATTCCTTTGGCCGGAGTTTCGGAGGTCTGTTATCCAGGATAGTAATCCTTCTGTCGGAGTGCCTCTCCTTGTACAACATTCGTCGAGGGCATCCAGGACAATCCAGACTTCGTCGACCAGCCTGATCATATCCAAGAGAGACTGACAAAGTAATTCGCCATCTGGCTGCTGGCGTCCGTCTCCGCAAGAAGAAAAGAGAGAATCTAAGGGCGGCCGAGTATCTTTCCGCTTGTAGTAGAGCTGGCTGGCGAGGGATCGGACCATGCTTTCAAGAGTCTGCTTGCTGGTGTCGTTGAAGTTAAAGTAAAAGTAGAGGAGGGGATCGGCGGGCTGGCTGTCGGCAAGATCCTTAATAATGGTGGAGCTGAGAATCGTCTTGCCACATCCAGGAATGCCGGAGAGCCATAAGAAAGAGTTTCGTCGTGTCTTCCAATTTGCAAAGGCCTCACTTTGAAGGAACCAAAGGCCTGAGCCTCGGTGGCGTTGCTGCATTGCTTTGTTCAAATTGATCGATGGATCTGGTGGCGACAGCCAACGTTCGAATTTATCATCTCGGTACTCGATGCCCAACTCTTCCACAGCAGTGTGGGTATTCTGAGTCGTGTCATGTACTGCATTTAAAGGTCGTCAGCGAGACAATTCTTATTCAGCGTTCGCAAGTGCTAGCATCTCGATGTCGACATCGCCCGGGACTAGAAAATTCATCAGGATAGCGGACGTTAGATATCGACGTCGATGCTGACCATTGCGAATGCTGTTCTCATTCTCCAGACGGACTCACCTGCAGAAAGAACATCACTAATCCGCTTCTCGGCCTCGACTCTGTTTGGGGAAATTCGACAGAGCAGATCTTTAGCATATGCAGCCGCCACCATTGCCGCATACCCTTGCCACTCCTTGTTCTTATGGGAATCTGAATAGTCGCATATGCCACGAATCACCAGACAGGGGAAGTCGTTCATTAGACCTGCCGCTTCCATTTCGAAGCACAGCACGTCCTTCTCTTGGGCAAGAGCGTCCCGAGTCAAGGCGTCTTTCATCACCTGGTTGGCCGAAGCGATCAGGCCGTAATGGATTACCGGGTTATCCTTCTCGGTCCGTTCAGGCCGTAATATCAGGTTTGCCGGATTAGCGCCACAGAGAGCGCAGCTTGCTTTTCCATCTTTATGGGCAAATTTGGCTTGATATAACCGGTCGCTGCTTGGATCCGGTCTCTTGTAGTTCTGCCGTAGTCCTGGGTTTGTTTCAAAAATGCTGTGGATGGCCTTGTCGGGCTGATATCCTTTACGCTCATAATGAGCCTTGAGCCCGTTCACTGCCGTCCTCAGGACCGTTGGTGGCTGATTCAGGAACCGTGTTTGTTGGAAGCTCTGATTCTGGATCGTCTTGCCAAAGTCGTACTGGAATACGCCACCGTGTCCATCACGAGGAGCGCTGACCACGACATCACCCAAACGAATATCATGCTTCGTTGGCACACCGCCGCCGATGCCAACCATCAGACCGATCCGGACATTGGGAAAGCTGTTCAGCATGTTTCCTGCGACGCTTCTTGCGGCATCGGTGCCATATTCTCCGTCGGGTAGGACAGCGATCACCACGTTGTGTTTCCCAATTTTCCCTAGTGTATAGTCATTATTGTCATTGGGAGACAAGTCTTCCGGTCCGTCGTGCTCTTCGTCGAGAAAGGCTCCTGCGGCCACATACTCGGTAGCTATGGCGCAGACCCAGCCGACAGTGTAGTCCTTGGGATCAGGAGAACTGGTATGGGCCAACAAAGTGGAATGTGGCTCGCAGTCTGTCTTCCTCTTCTTTTGTTCTCTGACCAGAGATTGTTCGTCACCACTGGTATTTCTGTTTCTCTTCGACATCTTTGGATCTGGTGCGGATGATATACACGTTTGGGTTGGACAGTAGGTCCTCGATCGACAGATATAGACGGCTCTTGATCGATCGCTTTCGGTGGAGACTGTCGAGTACGTATGGAGGATGGTAGTATGGCGATACTTCCTACCGAGATATGTCCCGGGATAATCGAGCGTCGTCTAACACCACTGCGCTTGCAATTGAGAGGGAAAAGAAGTCGAAAATGCCGCAGTCTCACGACGAACAGAGCGTGGGAAGGGGAGCCACGAAGCGGCCAGTCGTCAGGCGCGATTCGCCGTGAAAAGTAAGGCACTGAGAAATAAGGCTGAGGTTGTGAGTGAGAGGGGGCAAACACAGAAGATGGGGGCCAAGGGCAATCCCCACACAGCCACCACCGAGTTGCATCTGCAGCACGCCTCCAACATAGTGCTGAGAGTTTGAGGATTGATGGCCCCATTACCTTGCAATGGAGTCTCCAGGAGCTCCTCCGTTCAACAAGCCTGGCAGGTCAAGGGGATCCAACAGGACCAAGCATTCCCCGCGTCGTGTTGCCGAGATCCTGATGGATGGTACCAGTTAGTTCTCCACCGTCGCAGATCTGAGCACCAACTCGACAGCACGAATCGGCAAGAGTAGCCAATTCGACAGTCTTGTAGCAAGGAATTTTAGGGCTCAGCCGCTGGATGAGGCGTCGCTCGCCGCGAGATTTGCTCAGCGAGTAAATTGGGGAAAGCGGACGTGCAAGCAATGGAGATCGGCAAGGCCTCGAAGACTGCCTGGGATGTTGATTGAAGATTTGGCACTGCACCAAAGAACGCGTCCGTGAACCCTGGGACACCAACGCAGAGTGATGTGCCCAACTCTTTCTTCAGTTCCTGATCAAAGTACACCCTGGGTTCCGACGAATTGACTATTCCGGAGGTGGTGCACGGTCGGAGTTTGATTCGACGGTTGGGCGTTTTCTGCGATGGACTTGCTTGGGGTCGTGAACCCTCTCCACTCTGCCAATGATTCCCATGTTACCGGGGGCGTCAACTCTTCCAGCGGTGTCAACTTTTTAGCGTCGTGGGCTGTGGCGCTGACTTTGTGACAAGATTGTAGGCTGCAGCCCAGATCTCTGCGTCCGGCGCTTTTTCGACAACTGAGGTCAGGAGGGGAACAACGGCTCGGAGGTCCTGTTTGCGTGATTCGAGTCTTGCGGATACTGCGGCAAGCTCGCCCCTAAGCGTACTGCTGCCATCGGGAGATCGAAGTAAACGAGGCGCCGGAAGGTTGGCAAGGGCAAGGGTCAGATCACATATCAGGTCACTGTCGCCTGAAACTGTCAGTGAGATCTTTGGTGCCAGCCTGATGGTTCTCACCACTTTTTACCACCTGCTGCACTGCATCTACAGATACAGAGATGTTCAACTGAGTGCAGACCGACCGGAGTGCCTCCCGAAAAGAATCAGCCGATTTCCGATCAGATTTTGTGCAATTATCTGTGCGTGAGAGGGATCCATCGTGAGGCGACTGATTACCCGCCAGGAAGACGTGTGGTTTCCACCGGGCACTCAGCCATAAGATGGCTGCTCGATACCAAAGCAAAAACAGCACAGTGTGGAGGGACTGAGCGTTGGTGGCAGGTAAGCTGAATGTGTTTACCTTTGTCCGTTTCAGCTCTAGTTTGGTTGCCGATCTGAATTACAGTAGATCCCCCGCTCTGGCCTACCTGATCTCCTGTGCGTGACGCCCCGATCGAAACGTCAATTTGATCAGTTATTGATGGGCCAAGCACCGAGTAGATGGTTGATTGATTCTATCTAAGATGCTGTCTACGGTGGTGTTGTAGGTGTGCCGGAGGCCAAGCGCTCATGAAGTGAAGAACTGCCTGTGTTCCCAACAGTTATCCCTACGCCAAGTCCCAGGTGTCCGGCGACCAGACCTTTTTTTGACACATTGACATCAATATCAAGGACCTGGCCCGGGCGGGACGCGCCCATATGATTCAAGGCTCCCTGTCCCTGGATGATGAACGCGAGCATGACTGTACCGTGATTCTGCCGGCATGCACAAGCACCTCGTGGCCTGGGAGGCGGTCCTCGCGCAGAGGGGGAGTCCAGCGCGCCTTCGTGCATCGTATCACCCCGACCTTGTGGACCCGCGATGATGCTCAGCGGTTTGGGACGGAGTGGACGCCGCAACCACACCTACCCCATGGCGCCTCAAGTCCAGCGAAGAAGGCGCGCCGGACTCTGCTCCCGTGGTTCGTGGGTCAGAGGCTCTGGAGGTGGCCGAGGCCCATCGTGATCTAGTGGCCAATCCATCGTCACCTAGCGAATCAATTCAACATCATTCCATATGCCTTTCCGGCGGCCATGGAACTCGACGGCCTCGGCGCACTGTCCAACGCCCTGGTGTGTCGCTGTCGACACGATCGGGTCAGTGTGGTGGCGGAGAAGAAAGTGTTGTTCTACAGTACAGATGCCGAGCGTGCGGCCACGGTGGTCCAGCTGTTCGAAGAGGTGAAAGCGGCGGAGCGGGTGGTGTTTGGAATGAAGTCGTACTGTCTCCGTCTGGAGCACGGGCTCCCTTCTGACCCCGATACGTGGGACGATGTCAGGCCCGTGATTCACGGTTTCGAGGAGCCAGAAGTTGAGTCAGAGGCCGAGGACGTCACGATGGAAGGGACTGGATTATGAGGACAGACTGATGCATACTGGGTTCGCTAGGCATGAGTGATCACTGGCTTGGAGTGCAGAAAGGCGAATGTTTCCATTAATCGGTCTTGCAGAATTGGTCCAATGTGGCTGGCAGGCTATCCCTAAAATGTCCGTAGCAAACAATAGGTAGTATGAACGGCAGACAACCCCTTCCTATACTCACAACATTTCTCTCTGGCTGGGTGTGATTCAGCAACAGCATCACAAGAGCTTCCGATTCTGTGCTCAAGCTGGTCGAATGGGCACTGCAAGCGCTTGCCATGTCAAAAGCTCAGAACCGTCTTCGTCAGTCACGACCATTCTAGTCGCGCTGCCGTCTTGCGCCAGCTGACTGCTAGCGACCTGGCTCCGGCAATAAGATGCATACAGTGCCCTGACTATCACCTACTCACCTTTGCCGCTTTGGCGGGAGTCCATTTTTCCACAGAGCGCACCCCCTTTCCAGTGCTCTCGAGCTTTGACTTCTATCCATCAGAGTTGAACTTTAAACGCCACCGTTGGAGCTAAGTAATTAGGAGGTAAAGGAAACAGGGAACCAAAAGAATGTTGAAGTAATCCACATCCCACTCTCGAATTTCTGCACTTCCTGGCCCGTGGTCGGATTCCACAGCCTGACGGTCTCATCCCATGAGGCAGATGCCAGCAGCGAGCCGTCGGGCGAGAAGGCCACCGCCCTCACCGAGTCAGTGTGTCCCTCCAGCTTCTGCACTTCCTGGCCCGTGGTTGGGTTCCACAACCTGACGGTCCCATCCCATGAGGCAGACGCCAGCAGCGAGCCGTCGGGCGAGAAGGCCACCGCGTTCACCCAGCCAGTGTGTCCCTCCAGCTTCTGCACTTCCTGGCCCATGGTCGGGTTCCACAGCCTGACGGTCCGATCGTGTGAGATCAAGATTGCTCGTACGCTGATACTCTTACGAGCGGTGACCTCCTCTCGTGAATCCGCGCGATCAATTATGCCTCTCTCCCACCGCAACTACACGGTGGCCTGTATCTGCCCATGGGGGTGGAGCTGACTCAGAAAGTCATATATACCTGTCCAGGGCTAATCCTATTCGGGAACTTGGTGCGAATCACGTGCCAATTTGTTGCCCCGCAACCGATTCTGTTTGCAGTGTCTCTCGTGCAATGCGGTTAACTTCGCCGCTAGGACATCAATGGGCCACTGGCAGAAGATGGGACTACCAGACGAAAAGATCTAGGGGATTTGTCACGAAAAATGTCTTGCTGAGTTATGCGAGGCAGCTTTGGCGGCGGATTGGGTCAAGCACAAGCTTGTCACGGCTTAGCGCTGAACCCATACATATCCTTTGTTCTGTAGCTTCGAGCTTCGTATCAACAACATTCATTCATCAAAATTCATCTTCATTCTTTGCAATACCATCGCCAGCGTTCAGCGACACCGGCCGATGACTGGGGCCTCCTGTTGGGGAACGCATACTCTTCTTCTCGGATCAGGGAGCACATCGGATCCAACTGTCGTGCGGGCCCTGGCTGGGGTGTGTGTGTGGCATGCGATTCATTGAAAAGTGAGGCTGCCGAAGCGGCCCTGAGCACAAATGGCTGGCTCCCTGGCCTGTCATGCGTTGTAAGGCTGACTTGGAGCTGGGCATCAGGCTGACATGGAGCTGGGCATAAACAAGTCCCAGTATTTCATTTCAAGCTGTGGAAGGTTCTCCTGCAGCGTCAACATTTGCATCAATCGCCAACCTCGAAGTCAAGTCAAGACTCGTTTATTCGCGAGCCGCTCGCAATCATGTCTCTTGCCGCAGTTGTTGGCCCCCAGGGCCTTGTGCAGCTTGGCATTTCCTTAGCCGACATAGCCCTTATCTACAGCCAGGGTCGCCGGTTGGGGAATTGGTTAATGACAAAGCGCAACGACGAGGATTTGTTCGAAACCCTGATGGAGCCTCCCGACGTTCTTTTGAAACGTAAGGGTATCGTTGACCCCGTCCGCATGGAATCCCTCTTCCCCGACACGCAATTCATCTACCGTGGAGAGAAAGTGAGTACCGCGGGCAAAAAGACCAAGATTCAGCATGCGGAGCTCAAGCCCTTCTCGTGGCTCATGGTCGTCATCGTTACTGCTCTGGATGTCTGCCTGCCACGGTCGAGGGTGATAGACGTGCTCATCGAAGTCTTCGTGCACGTGCTCGACAATTCAGAGGCAGAGAGCTCCCTGCGAGTGAACTTGGACGTGAACGTCGAGTCGTGGCGCTCGGTTGGCCAAGTCCGCGGCCTGGCCACCTGCGTACGCGCTGCATACCAGCAGGCCTGGAAAGACAAGACCGGCGTCGACGCCATCCCAGAGTTGAACCGGGCCGAGGAGCAAGAGATGATCAGGTTCCTCGAGTGCCTGCTCGGAGGCGACTCTCCCGGTTTTAGCTGCGTCTCGGCGACGACGTTTGCCGTGGGCAGGTCCATTCAGCGCTGTGGGATACACATCGTCGCCAATGGCGGAAGGTCCTTTGAAGGGCAGCTACTCGTTGTGTACGCCTCGGACGGCTCGACGTTGGACCCGGTGGACCCCGTGGGACAATGGGGCCACGACGATCGCGACTACGAGGATCCCGTCAGGGCTGAGCGGAGTCTGAAGAGCCGGGCTCAGATGGTGTCCTACCCCGCAGGCGACCCGGAGAGCATGGTGCAGACCGTTAAAGCAAGAAGGAAGACCATCAATCAGATGAAGTATATGTGGATGCTGGGAGCCAAAGCAGCAGAGAGAATCTCTCTCGTTGCCGCGGCAGAATATCCCTACAGCGTCGAGAAAGAGGTGTACTACAGCCTAGGCGACGACAGCGATCACGAGACCGAAAACTTTGAGCCCTACAACGCCATGCTGGCGGCGAAGGCATTCCCCGTATCGTCCCAAGGCATCCTCAGTGCCATCGAGACCTTAACGGAAGGGGAGACGTCCCACAGAAAGGCGTGGCTGGAGACGCACGTCGGCCTCGAGTATCTGGTCAAGACCCAGTCCGAGCTGCCAAGCCGCAGAGAGGAGGACATGATGCTATGGCTGCCCTATCAAGCCCTGGTCTTTGGCTTCTATTACAAACTACTTGAGCCTTTGGTCTCTCTGGAGTTTGTCACGGACAAAAGCGCCTACTACTCCGGACTTTGGGGCCATGGCAGTACGACGTTCCTGGCCATGTGTTCGCAGTTTGGCCAGGAGCTCCGCCGCAACGGCAGGGTCGGCCGCACGCACGTTCTATATATGCTCGCCACCATGTACGCTGGGCGGAACAGGATGTACTACCCAGAGTACTCTCGAATCAACCTGGTCGGTATTCTTGGTTCCGTCTCGGTCCTGACACTGCCTCTTCTTCGGACGTCAGACACGCCGCAGGAGCTGGCAAGGTTCGCTCTGCTCGATTTGCCCATCGTGCAGCTCATACCCAATGACGAGGGCGAGCTCTATGCGGGTTCGGGATCCGGCATTGCCTTCACCCATAGCGAGGTGGAGCCCCGGAGCATTCGTCCCCATGGACCAAGTAAGCCGTGGTCGGTACACTCCGGCATGGGCAGGGCATTCCGAGAAGGCGGCCACGGCGTCGTGATGGCGGCTCGCTGCGAGGGGCGCCTGGTCGGGTGGTTTAGTCCGGCGGCTGCTGATGCCATGTTTCTAAGCGGGGCGTACTGCCAGAAGAGACATGCCGACGAGGATGGGCACGTGGATCACACGTGCGTGGTTGGCTTTGAGGTGTTGGATAAGGACTGGCAGCGAGGTTTCGCGAAGAGATCCGTAGAAGTCAAATCTGGAAACTCGATTGGCGTGGTGCACTCCGCGGGATGTCCGGCATTGAGATATGCTGCTGCAGGGTTCTACAGCGGAGTTGGGGAAGAGGCTGCAATCGTTACGGATGATATCGACGTTGCCCTCGGGAGGGTGGGGGTGGCGGACAGCGGCATCATCATAGCATAACGCCCCGGCCGTTCACGGCGAACCATCTGACTCTTATTTGCTTGGAAATTGATTGATTTGTCGTAGGACAGGACTGATCAAGTCGTATGGAAGCGGGATGACAACCAAGGCCACCGCATGCTGGGGAACCGAACCTGGCCACCAAGTCGTCCCCATTTCCGCGAGAGACATCATTGTAAACTCTGCACAATGTATGGCACACAGGTGCAACCTCGATTTGTCATAGCGTCGGGTCCCTGTTCACAACATCTCGGAAGCAATCCTGCTGTCGCCAATGTTGCGTCAAAATCCATGTCAAGGTCGGTGGTCCATGTTGGCGTCGGTCGTGACCCGATACCACTCTTCGGGCTTCCATCATGTAACCATTCCTTGCTGGCCTCGGCGGTTACTTGGGCGCGCATATCTCTCAATTCTTCCGCCACAGCACACTCCGGCAGGTCCGCGCTGGCGTTTGCTCTCACTGTTAAAGGCATCGAATCCAATTGCTGACTGGCCCACGCGTCGTCTTCCTGTTGCCCGATTCTCCTCTTAGAGGCGGAGAGTTCGTCTAGGCCATTTACTTGCTGCGCTTTGAGGGATTGCAATTCGTCTGCGGCCCAATTCAGGGCTTGCTTCTCGGCCTGGGAGGCTAACAGGAGCAATCGGTCGCCTTTCGCTGTTTTCATGGCATCATTTAGCTCCTGTGCCTCAAGGAGCTGATTTTTGAGCGATGCTATTTCATCTCGCTGTTCGGCGATAGTTTGTTGAGCCGCTGCAAGTTGCTCGTTCGTTCAATTGAGGGTGCCCTCCTGCTTCTCCATCCGTCGACAGCTCATTTTCCATCTTTGTTTGTGTGGTACTTGTGTCAGCGATTTGGGTTTCGGGAGTGGCGATTTCGCTCTGTTGCTGGTAAGAGTGTGTTGCGCGGCCGCCAGTTGCCCTTTGATCTGGACGATGGTGGCCCTGTTCTCCACCCTCTCTGTGGCTCTGTCGAGGCCGAGCTTGGCCAGAGCCAGCTCCTGCTTGACCGCGTTGAATCTGCGAGCACGGTCCCACTCGAGATCGGTGCGAAGAGCCGCGGCACAATCAATGAACTTCTCCTTCGCGACATTTTCGAGATATGGTTGCAACTCGGAAGGATCACCCAAGAACCGAGACTTCAACTGTGTTGAGATGATGTGCCTCCAAGAAGAAGCAAGGTCTTCATCTGTCGCGAGTAAAAAGACCTCATGTGTGAGCTGGCCCGTCGTGTCGACTTCCAAGCCTTGTCGTGACCTGGCAGTTGTCCGGATGCGGGACATGGCGAGAAGGATGAGAAAGGAAGAGGGTGAGAGAGAATGAGGGTGGGCGGTATGCGACAGTTAAGTAGGCCGATGGTTCCTGCTGGCCTAGCCCCTGTCGGTGAGGACGATGCCGTGGCAATGCGCCTAAGCCGGACGATATCGGCCATGCTGGCCAGCTTCCCAACATCGTGCTTGTCTCACCTCGCTGCACCCCCTCGCTTGATCTTCCTGTCACTTACTGTAGATGACTCTCAGGTTCTCTCCTGATGACACGTTGCCGCCTACCCCCAGGGAATGTGGTCGGACGGTAGTGTGTGGACCTTCCATGAACTAGATCACACTTCTGCCATATCGAAGTCTCATACTGCGTCCGTGTCGCTCACTGCTTTCGATTCGGTCAGAAGTTGCCTTTCTCATTGTCTGCACTCCACATCGCGCTTGCTCCTCCAGCCTCTTCCAGTCAAAGAAGATTCTGCGAAGGCCCCTTTGTGCTTGCAGTATCGGCACTTTTGTCTCCGCTGCTCGGCTAAACCTGCAAGGCAGAATCGTCCCGGTTACCGATTTCACAGCCGCATTTCCAGGACGCGTGACAGTCTCTTCCCGCCATCTGAGTGGATACGTCGTCGAGGCCTGCCCATGTCGACCGTCGTGCCGTCTCAGGCCATTTGGTGAGGTATTCAGCTATTGGATTTCATCCCAGCTACGTCAAAGCTCTCGACCGACCGCATGAGCACGACCGTCGCGGCCAGTTCGGGTCATGACCCTCCATTCGGCATCGCCTTCAGCGGCAGTGGGACGATCTTGTTGCAGGTGTTGCTGCGGTGCAGCTGAAGAGGAAATATTCATCTAGGTGTAGCACGTATAGAAAACCACGTAGACTGAGATTGTGGCATCAGACGCTGTGCAAGTGGGTTATGGCCGATTCTGATCCGAGTCAGAGCAGCGTAAGTCGCTGTCAGGGAAGATCGTGGAAGAACAGATGGAGGGAGGGGGAAGTGAAGGAGGTAAAAGGGCAATAGTGTGATGTCTGGTGTTGGCCGGCAGAATAAGCCTGTGGGGCAGGCGGTCAGCTTGCAAGCCGAGGTCTGCGCCCAAAAAAGTGATATTTATATGGCGGGCTGGCGAACAGAAGAACCTTTTGGCTCTCTAAGCGTGGCATTAGCTGGACCTAAACTAATCTTTAGGATCTAAGAAAAAGGTGGAAGATTCGAGCCTACTAGTGGTAAATTCCTAGTCTATAAATATTGCGTCCGCCCTGAGACCCTCGCCCAGAAAGTTAAAAATAGGGAAGGATGAATAACAAAGTTTCTCCAATCTTCATGGCAGTCGGTAATAGGTGCACACACTGCACCTATTACCGACTGAAGTGGTCGGCGATATTGCTCTGCTTCAGAACTTGATTACTGAGCGAAGTCGACGTAGGACGTTGAGTCTGGAATGCCTTGGGCGATGTGAAACCTCCGATGTTGACGAATTCCCCATGCCTTGAGAGAGATGAGCAAGAAGCCTTTCCGATGCCAATGTTTCAGGATGATCCTCCCCGAGTTTGCTCTTGCGCAGTTCCACCACCTCCTCCGTCAGTTGCAGTGCCTGTGCTCGCCGTCCGGCCTCGCTGTACCGTATCGCCAGGTTGTGCATCGACCTCAACGTGTCAGGATGATCCTCCCCGAGCTTGCTCTTGTGCCGTTCCACCACCTCCTCCGTCAGCTGCAGTGCCTCTGCTCGCCGTCCGGCCTCGCTGTACCGCATCGCCAGGTCGTGCATCGACGCCAACGTGTCAGGATGATCCTCCCCGAGCTTGCTCTTGCGCCGTTCCACCACCTCCTCCGTCAGCTGCAGTGCCTCTGCTCGCCGTCCGGCCTCGCTGTACCGTATCGCCAGGTCGTGCATCGACGCCAACGTGTCAGGATGATCCTCCCCGAGCTTGCTCTTGCGCAGTTCCACCACCTCCTCCGTCAGCTGCAGTGCCTCTCTCGTCCAACCATTCTCCCCAAGTATCAGAGCTAATACTGACTAGTGCTGCATCACCTCTTCCTCGCTCAGCTCACCCTGTCGGTCGCGGAGCCGAAGAAACTCTTGCACATGCGACACTAATGACCGCCGAAACGTAAAATCTTCGGTCTCAAACTTCCACTCCACAGAATGGGTCAATAGCGATAATGCTCGTCCATAGCTCAACTGTTGTTCGTCTGCGACCATTCGGTCCCGACACCATTCGTGCACCAGAGGATGGAGGGACAACGATGCGTCCGTATTTCTCGTGATCAACGAGAAAGACGCAAGTAACGTAATTGATTCTTGCACCGATTGTCGATAGTCCGAAAAGTCCGAGCTTGCGTCATGCCATGGTAAGTAATCGAGGACTCGGCTCCGCTGCGATTGATACCACGCATTGTAGAACATCTGAACCGGGATCTGATCGCGGTGGTAGAAACCTAGGAGCGCCAATAGCCGGAGAGCGTGACGAGAGACCATGTCTTGCTCTGATTCAATCATGTCGACCGACACTTGCCACGTTGCGTAGACACTATATTGGTAGTCTGTATTGAAGTGTTTCGGGAGATGCTCGAGGACCTTTTTGCGGGTCTTGTAGATTTCGAGGTAGTCGTGGAGCGAACAAGATGTCTCACGAATATAGGCTCCCGCCTGTACGATAGCCAGTGCGAGACAGCCTAGAGCGTCAACGATTTTCTTACTTTCTTCAGTATTTTGTGGTAAGGCATGGTTTTCAGGGTAGATAATCTTAGACAGCAATGATATTGAATCGTCGAGCGAGAGTCGCCCGACTTCCTTGTACCCTACGGTGTTGTAGGATTGACACTGAGGATTGCGGCTGGTGATGATAATGTCGCCTCGATTTCCTGCCGGAAAATACGGGGCCAGCTTGAGATTGGGGTCGTCGGCATTGTCAAATACAAGGAGCCAGGCTTGTGAGCTGTTGGCCAACCTTCGTTTAACGCTGTCGATGTCCTCATCCACTTGTAACAGACGGGCAATTTGCGTGAAACATTGCTGAATCCGGCTGTCGCTGCTTGTATCGACCCAGAATATGCCCCAGTACCTAATACCACCTCTAGTTAATGATAGTAGATTATGCTCGGCGCCTTACGTACCTCTCACGATATTCCTGCACATATTTGAGGCAGATCTGAGTTTTGCCCGACCCTCCAAGGCCAAAAAGCACAAATCGTCGTTGGTGGCGGCGGTCCTGGGACGGTTGACCAGCAGGGAATGACGTGGTGAGACGCTGAAGGTCTTCATCACGTCCCGTAAAGACAGGGCTCAAGAGATGGGGGACTTCAAAGTGCTTGTTGTATGAAACTAGAACATGATTAAACCTAAGTAAGGTCTTCTCTCGTCATACTCTTTATAAGGACATACCCGACTGCTCGTTCATGATGCGATGCGGATTATTCCTCATTCTCTTAATTCTCTTGTACACCTTCTCAAAGGTGTCATCATTCTCCGTTTCGTACTTGCACATCGCACTGTGGTCGGCGTCCACCGGAATCTGTTCTTCGTGGTGGGCCTCGAGTAAAGCGGAATGCTTCTCCACGATCTGAATTTAGTCAGTCATCAAACGTCCAGATGAAGCCGTGATGGCCCGTACCAGACTGGAAAGCCTCTTCATTGGCCGCAGCTCAAAGAAACTATACACCTGATAGTCGGGCAGCTGGAAGCGAAAATCCTGGGTCAACCGGAGAAGAGCGTTCGAGTTCGTTCGCAGGGCCTTTAAGAGACGTGGAGGAGGGCGATGACTTATGAGCTGCGCGGCATTCGCCAGCACTTCCCCATATATCGCCTTGTCGCTGCCGCGATGAGGCGTGCCGAGGAAGATGAGACCGAGCGTCGCATCCTTGATCGACTGGTATCGTGGCTCGAGCCGTGCTTGGAGCAGAGCCTGCAAGAATGGTCAACAGTCGACTTGTAGCGCAGAGTCCTTTGGCATCGACATACTTGTTTCACTACGATTCCTCCGAGAGAGTGTGCTATGAATATCAGAGGACGTTGAATCTCCTAAGACAAGGTCAATGTCTCATTCGCTCCGTACGTGGCCGTGCTTTGTACCTCCAGCTCCTCTCTCTTGTCGACCAAGCTAGCCAGCAAGCTTTTGGCATGATCAATCACCTCCGCCGTCGATTGTCCAAATGCCACGGCCGCATTGTAGCCGAAGGTCATGATACGAGCATCGGGGATCTGTTTTGGGAGGAAATCTTGCAACCAGAACGCCTTCGACTTCGGATGTGTCCAAGTATTAATGGCATCGTCGCCGAGGCCGTGGACGGCCACGATACTAAAGTAAGGTTGCGTTAGCAAACCGCACCCAATGATGGCAGGCCACAGATGGTGAACTTCGGGGAGGGACTCACTCGATGGCGGGCGACGTCGTTGCATCTTGAGGAGCGTACACGATGGACAGCGGCATGAAGAGAAGCGAGTCTGTCCGTTAGGCTGCCTCTAGTGTTCAGCATCCAGAAGTCAATAGCATTCACGTTACGGTGATTGTTATCGACTGCGCCACAGGTGAGGTAGAAGGAAATCAGTGCAGCTTAAGGCTGCAGTAACGACAACATCCTCACAACCTCGAGCGGGCTGGGCTTTGGGCTGGATTTGGCCTGGTGATTTAGGCAGCCCTGAGCCCTGAGTGGGCGGGCTGCCCAATGTGATTCGCACCTTACCCGGTTGATGCTCTTTCTGCAACGACCGTTATCCATTTCGGATCCTTTCGACTATACACTCACTTTACATCAGCGCATCAATCGCAACTTTGACAAATGACGACGTCATCTCTGAAACTTTTAGTCTGATAGTAAGACGGGGCCGAAGAGCGAAGATGGGGGCATGAAGGCGTACACCTCAGGCCATATCGCTGGCCGGCCCGACCCTTCTCGTCCTCTATCAAGCTGCTCATCCCGTTCCCCGCGCATACGGCTAGTGGCCGATGCCGCCCCTCTCTTGTCGCCTCTTCTGCGGAACGGCTGGCCGACTCGGAATTTGTCTCCACATAGTTGACCTTTCTTTTACATATTTCACCCGGCAAGTGAGGTATGTAGGTCCGTACGCCACCAATGCTAGCACCAGCACCGACGCTGCAAATGACCTTTCCGGCTCCAACCACTTTGGCTCGAATCGGGTCCAGGTCGGCGGGATCCAAATCTGGGATGGAAATAACATGTGTTTCAACCTAGAGGACTGACATTCATCGTCACGCGCACGCCTCAACCTCTTGCGACCATTCGTGGAGTCCTGGATGTCGTGTGCCGGAGAACGCTTCCTTGGTCTTGCAGAAGACTCTCTTTACCGCAAGATACGGCACGGTGACCGTCTCGTCAATCGTCGGTGGTGCTTCGGGGATTTCGATACTTCCAGACTCAGTGGGACGCGGTGATGTTGTAGGTGATTGAGATCTCAGTATGGTAGGATTCGGTCATTCTGCGCTCAGAACCAACTTTGCGCAAGGCTGGTTGGCGAAACAATCTCGGCCGTACAGTTCAATGTGTCGTAAGAGACCTTTGAAGTTGAATATTCCTGCTGCTGGATGACACTGACTTCATCATCGGCCGCGAGATCAATAATCTCAAGTTTTGGCACAGTTTGGGAGGTTGCAAGCCCAAGATCTCCCAAAGGTAATCATCTAAAGAATGATCGGAGTCGCTGATGCGATCATCTGTCCGAGATCAGCCAAACCAGCGCTTAGCTTCGCATTTTGTCACCACCCTTGCCGTGTCCGCCGCTGCCATAACCGTCGGCAATGAAGAAATCTGTCGCACCGCAGGTGGAAGAGTCCGACTTGCACCAAGTTCAGAAGCCTGCCTATCTAGTCTCGGGATGCCCAGCCGGCTCTTTGGTTATCAGGGTATCACATCGACCACCCTCGAGTTAGAAGCCTAAAGACTCCAGAAAGCTGTCCAGGCAGAGTAGGGCCTCGCGTCTTTCACGAGCTGTTGTACCACCGATTGCAGGACCTGGGTGAGGTTGCTGCGTCAGCTGCTGGTCCTGTTGCAGGTCCTGCCGGTGTTGCAGCTGGTCCGGCCATTGTAGGTCCTGCCATTGTAGGTCCTGCCGCTACTGGTCCTGTTGTTGGTGCTGTTGTTGGTGCTGCTGCCAGCGCTGTTGTGGTTTTGCTGTAGGTACTGCTGTTAGTGCCTCTACACCTGCTCGCGACTCAGGCTTCAACTCACCCCCACTCGGTGGGATCATTTCTGGGTCCCAGTGACCGGCGTTTGGCCTTTGTTCCCTCCATTCCGAATTCCCTCCTTGATTTTCCTCCCACGCAGCACAAAATGGGGTCCCGCCCGGGTCCCAGCCTATTGGCTGCGAAATCTTTAGGCAGCAGCTTCAGGTAAAGATCGATTGGTGCCAGGGTAGGTAGCGGATTTAGCACAGCATCAAATTCCGGACGCCCATTAGCCGGTAGTCTCGATTGCGTTGCTCAACATGATTGATGAGTTGAATGGACGAAGTTTGATTCGACCTGGTGAAGGGTGATCTTTGGGAGGAAACCGAGTTTGCGAGAATATATAATTAGTTACAATATCTTGGTTGGCCCATAGTGGATGACGTTGTGGACGCCCAGGCCGAAACACAGTTGACTTGTTTTATTATCACCTCCTCTGCCACCATCCTCGCTCTCTCCCTCTTTACTCCTACCTCGATCGTCATTTCTGCCTACATACTTGATTTCGCCTCTATCCTCATTGCCATGTGTTGAACACCACAATTTTGGAGTCCTGGAGGAATTAAAAACCAAGCGCCAAGATCTTCAATACTGTAGCCAATCACAGCGCTGGATTGCTGTCTCTTCATACATTTCTGTGAATGATCCTGCCAAGCACTTTTGGCACATCAGACACATAGATATCTGCTGCTCAGGCACCCTCAGACCTGAATATCATCCATCTCATGCATCTTCATACCTCCATTCTGTCTTGGCGTTGTCTAGGCGGTCTTGGCACTATTTCCCATGTCGTCCTCAGGGTCAACTGGCTCAGGACCTCCTGGCTAACTGGCTTAGGGTCAACTGGCTCAGGGCATCATCGCCAGGTCAGCAATCACGTGACCAGTCCGTCCTTTGGTCAACCATGCAAAGTCTTCGTCGTGTGTGCTACTCTTGTGATCAAACTTGAAGACCCTCGCGTCCAAATTCGTTGCCGCCTGTCCTACGGCCGTTCGTGCACGCTTGTTTTAGGCGTGTCGGAACTCTCGTCGCATCATATCCTCTCTCGTTTGGCAACTTGTTACGTCGGTCGTCATGAGTGCCTCTCTCAACGAGGCCGGGCAAGCCCATGAGAAAATGCCTACCCTCCAAGAGGTGGAAAGTTGGGATGAGGACCAACTGCTCGAATGGATCCAACGAACGGCACCACGCGTTCTGAAGGAGGAGAACCTTTCGAGATTCAAAGAGGCAGAAGTCGATGGCTCCACTTTCCTGAGGCATGCTGGGGATCCGGACTTCTTCACAAAACTTGGCCTGACTTATGTGCCTTCCGACGGACTTGCATTCCTTGCGAAACAAGTCGTTGGTAAGAGTCGTTCACCCCTATATATATGACTCAGGCACCAGCTGATAATGTTGAAGGTGAGCCATCGAAGCAGACAGTTGACCAAAAGAGGAAAGGTAAAATGTCTTCAACTAGAATACCGACATCTAGCTAACGGCATTACAGAGGATGAAGCAGTCTTGCCTGAGCCGCCCATCTCACCCAAAAAAATTCGTCGAGAAGATGATTCATTATCGAGGCTAGCCGCTAACGCTCGCGAGCAAAGGGACCGTGTCAGGAAGACAATTATGGACATCGACCAACTTTCCGATTCCTTCGATCCCGCCATTCCTTTTGCCAGAGCCGTCGACCAACCTTCCGATTCCTTCGATCCCGCCATTCCTTTTGCCAGAGCCGTGGACAGGCTTTCCGACCCGTCCGCTATACACACACTTGCATTCCCATTTGTTGGTTTCGACCAATCGGGTCGATTCAAGTCAACTAAAGACCGCTGGTCATACGTGGGAAGAACAAAGTTCAAAGAACTTGTCCGGGTGCTGATGGAAGTGCGACAGAGTAGCGTTGACACTTATGTTTGGCTTTATGGAACCCGGGGCTATGGGAAGTCTCATCTTCTAGCCGCCCTTGTGTGCTATTTGGCTGCTCAAGATGAACGGGTCATCTACATCCCCGATTGCTGGAGGTTGCTTAAGACTCCCATCAGGTACATTAGAGCAGCAATGTTGTTCGCCTGGGCCGGAGATACCACCGTTCAGGAGAAGATTATGGCTCTGAACACTCAAAGCGATATCGAAAACTTCTTCTCTCGAAACGTCTCCTCTCAAGACGCCATATTTGTTGTGGATCAGATGAACGCCTTCAAGACGTCTAATTGCAATGAAGAGCAAAAGTCGTACCGCCCAAAGATACGGCATTGGTTAGACGATGTGATTTCGGGTTGCAAAGCAGTCTTCAGTTCCTCTGCAAATCATACCGACTACCTTGAAGAGTCTGTCAAGGAGAACTCGAACCGTGTCCTGCAGGTCTATGGCGGCTTAACTCGGGTAAGCTATCACGGAATTTACAATGAACCTTCTAACTCGATTAGACTGAAATGGACCAATGGTGGAGGCGTAGCGGCATTACGATGTCAGATGAAGAAAAAAAAGACGTTGAAGACATCACTGGCTGCATCCCGTTGCTCTTGGACAAGTGCATGGTGAATGGGAAGCTTGACATCAATGCTCCCATCTTACAGGATATCTATGATAGCGCATCCAATTTTGCGCAGGATATCTACACTAAGACTGAAGCAACGCGGTGGAGAGGGGACTTGTATGTCCGATTTTTATTTGATGCTCAGGACCTCACTGACTTTACTCTCCAGGTATTGCGACTTCGTGACGGCTTGCTTCCTTAGCAAACCTGTACCAGGTGAATGGGACGCAAACCTCGACCTGGTTGACCATCGGTACTTTTATTACACTCTCCAGAACAACCAACGTATTGGAGGCTACACCTGCGGTTTAGCTCGCAATGGTGTAGAAGACCGGCTTCTTTTTTTGCGAGGCATTAGCATCGGCGACACCGATTTATTGCCTTGGTTAGACCGCGTTATCGACAACCCATCTGTCACGGGATTTGTGATGGAACATATTATCCTCTCAGCTATTCTGTCGAAGGGCTTGAGAATTGGAGATGGTATGGCACAACGTATGGAACTGCGACTCCTTGAGCCATCCCCAGAATTCGATAAAACAGTCACGAACGGACCGGTGCTGTATCGACCCCGACGTGCCAACTACCGCGCAATAGATGGAATAATCTATTGGGCCAAGGACGACAAAGAGAACCAGGAGAATGACCAGCCGAAGAAGTTGTTTTTTTTCCCTTTCCAGATCACAATGGCGCCAGCCTCTCACTCAGACTCTCATGAGGAATTCTTCAAGGCATACAGTGAGTCTCTCGCAAAACTCTCCGAATTTGATATTGAGCTGTGTTTCCTCTGGATCACCCCGGAATACCGCCTCGTACGAGAGCATCAGGCTGATCAAGAGCGACAATGGCCCCATCATGGGGAGGAATATATTGCTCTCCAGGACGTCAAGAAGGATATCTGGGAGAAGTACGAAGCGGCTCTACAAAAGCTGCCGCCAGCAGAATATTTCAAAAGAAAAGCTGCTGCAGAAAGACCTGCTTCAGTCAGACCTGCAACAAATCCTGCTCAAGCCAACGCTCCCCAAGCCAACGGTTTTCAAGGCCACCCTCCTCAAGACTACCCGCCTCAAGGCTACCCTCCCCAAGCCAACGGTTTTCAAGGCTACCCTCCTCAAGGCTACCCGCCTCAAGGCTACGTTCCTCAAGGCTGCGTTCCTCAAGGCTACGTTCCTCAAGGCTACGTTCCTCAAGGCAACGTTCCTCAAGGCTATGTTCCTCAAGGCTACCCTCTTCAAACCTACACTCCTCAAGCCAACGCCCCTCAAGGCAACGTTCCTCAAGGCTACGTTCCTCAAGCCAACGCTCCTCAAGGCAACACTCAATTCTACATTAATCAACGCCACGCTTCTCGGCTCCACACTGATCAACACAACACTGCTCAACCCGACGTGTTCATGCCAACGCTGAACCGTGGCACAATGTTTTGGCAGGCTGGCCGTGCTGAACAACGTTGACCAACTTCATCACAACGGATGAAAGAAACGGAGGATACAAATGCCAATAACGGAACGGTTGAAGGTATCTGACCCGGAATAATGGGAAATCCAAAGCACATGATGACATTGGCTTACTGTCGATAAGAGATGCGGTTGGCGCCAGTCCAGGAAGGCCTCCATGTCTTCAACCATCGAGACAGGGTCAAGCAGACTCTTCTCCATCGGGATTTCTATCTCAAAGGGAAGTTTTCTGGCAGCGAGGAGGTTGGGAGGAGCTTTCTACATACATGTATGTCAAATGCTCTGTTATTGGAGAGGATATGATTGAGGGCACCATTCAGTCAAGATCCGAAATGGGTGTTTGAAGCAGTGCATTATTGTATTCCTCCAGACGCGGTCAGACTCCCAATTGTTCCAGGGCTATGCCTCTCTGGAAGCTGGGGTCACCAAATGTGTCAAGAACTTGACGCCCCTTCTCCTCCAGCATGCTCCTGTGCCGCCGCTCCGAACGGCTCAGCACTTCTAGCACGTTGAATCCCATCGTCAGGGCTCGTCCGAACTTCGTTCCCGGGTTCGACATTTTCTTTATTTCCAGCCGTACCCGGCCTTCTTTCCTTCTCCGTCTCCTTGATGCTCCTGTGGAGCTGTGCAGGGCGGCGAATCACCCCCCGGCTTCGGCTTCGATTCGCGTCAAGCCTCATGGTTTCACGCATCTCATGTATTACTTCTCGAAAGCCTTCTTCGAGACTGTTCATTCGTGCCATCATGATTTTGGCAAACATTTCTTGCTCCTCATTTCTTTGAGAATGTCTTGAAGCGTTGGCCCCCTGCGCCAGCTGAGAGGCAAAGGACGCCGGGATGGCACCGACATAGCCTCCACCAATGGCTCTATTGTCCCCAATGTCTGATACCAGGTCCATTTCGAGAGAAGACTTTGGCCTTTCCGGCTCGGCTCGATGCTTCGCATGGATCAGCGCGGCCAAGTTGGGCGCAGATCGAAATGCGGGATCATCTTTGGATGGGAGAAGCGGGCGTGTACGGCCA